>BNJV01001912.1_pt1 | contig 58078 bp, 70 predicted proteins | sample 8540591 | NCBI WGS metagenome assembly BNJV01 (sample SAMD00202457, study PRJDB9452) | human saliva metagenome | host: Homo sapiens | reverse complement strand
GGCTTATTTAGAAGTAAAAATAGCCTCAATATTATGGGATTATAGGCTGATATTATGCGGACAGTTAGTGCAATTAAGAATATAAATTCCACGTTAATTGTATATGGATTTAATATGGTATTACAGTTCATTATCCGTTTTGTATTACTATATTATTTATCTATTGAATATTTAGGCTTGAATGGTTTATTTGATAATATTTTGACTGTATTATCTCTTACTGAATTGGGCATTGGTCCAGCTATTATATTTAGTTTATATTCTCCTTTAGCTAATCATGATTTAGAAACAGCAAAAATCAATCATGAGAATATTTAAAAAGCATATATTTATATTGGTACACTTATTCTATTCTTAGGGTTATGTATATCGCCTTTTGTTCAACATCTTATAAAAGGTACCTCCTAATATTGCATATTTAAATATTTTCTTTTTACTTTTGTTGTTGATACGGGTATTAGTTATTTTTACTCTTATAAAAAAATGCTTGCTTATAGCTGACCAAAAACAATATATAGCTAACTATTACAGAGGGATTACTCAACTGATAGGGAGTTTATTCCAAATTGCCTTAGTCATTTTAACTCATAGTTTTTGGGTATATATTATTTTTACGTATATGTATGACCTTTTCTGAGAATTTTTTTAATAGCTAGAAAAAGCCGATCACTTATATTCGTTCTTAAATGAAAAAGAACATTCAGCCTTTAAATAAAGATATATACCAAAAGTATTATTAGAAATATAAAGGCCTTAATACTTCATAAAAATTGGTGGTGTTACTGTTTTTGGAACATCAAATATTATTTTATCAAAAATTTGTAGGTTTAAGTGCTGTTGCGTTATATACGAATTATTATTTGATTATTAATGGTATCGATAAGTTGTCTGATCAAGTATTTAATGCACTAAAGGCATCTGTAGGAAATTTGAATGAGTCTCATGATGATGCTCATAAATTAGTCATTTTCAAGAGATTAGAATTTATGACAGCCTATTTGGCTTGTTTTATCTGTAGTAACTTGTATCTTTTGTTAAATCCGTTTATTACCATCTGGCTAGGAAAATAGCTATCGTTTTGATGAAAGTATAGTGCTTTTGGATGGTTATCAACTTCTATCTAATGTTTATGCGTAAAGGCGTCTTAGTATTTAAAGATGCTATGGGGCTCTTTTGGCAAAATCGATATATGTCCTTAATAGAGGCCTTAATAAATTTAGGGTCTTCCATTATTTTTGGTACAATATTTTGATGTTTGGGGCGTGTTATTGGCTATGTTTATTAGTACGAGTTTGTATGCCTTTTATAGTTGAACCATATGTTTTGTTTAAATACGGATTACGTTGGTCTTTGGTTAGTTATTTTAAACTTTATTTCCGTTATACTCTAATTACATTTATATTAGTTTATTTCAGTAAATTCTTATCACAGTTTATTGCTTTGGATAGTGGTTGGTTTGGGCTTTTACTGGGGGTTGTATGTAATAGCATCTTTATAATAGTGGCATGGGGAATATTATTTATTAGAAGTAAAGAATTAAGGTTTTATCTTGATTTAATAAAAAAGTAGGCTATAAAGAGGGATAATAATGAGAATAACTGTAACTGGTGGGGCTGGGTTTATTGGCTCCCATTTAGTTGATCGTTTAATAGAGGATGGTCATACTGTACAGGTTATTGATAACTTATATACAGGAAATAAAGAATTTGTTCATTCAAGCACAATTTATAGAATTGGATATTAGAGATCAAAGTTATACTCTGTCCTAGAAGAATTTCGTCCAGACTATATATTTCATGAGGCTGCACAAACTGAAGTTTCCACATCTATGAGTGATCCAATGTTAGATTGTGATATTAATTTGATGGGGTTAATCAATTTTACTTAATGCAGCAGTAAAACTAGATGTTAAAAAGTTTTTGATGCCATCTTCTGCAGCGGTTTATGGTAATTTGGATACATTACCATTAAATGAGGAAATGATTGAAATCCATCTTCATTTTATGGATTAACAAAGTTAACTACAGAACATTATCTTCGTATTTATCATGAAGCTTTTTGGATTACCATATCTATGTTATCGCTATTCTAATGTGTTTGGTCCACGACAAGGCTAATGGTGGAGAGGGGCGTTATTAGCATTTTTGCTAAAAGCGATTGTACAAAGGCTCTCCTATTAGTATTTACGGTGATGGAAAAACAAACAAGGGACTTTATATATGTGGATGATGTAGTTGAAGCTAATATTTTTAGGTATGCAACACCAGGTTACAGGTATTTATAATGTAAGTACTGGCATCTCAAGTTCCAGTCAATTTGTTAGTGGATGAGTTTAGAAATATTAGCGGTAAAGATATAGAGGTAGTTTATGATAAGCCTAGATTAGGCGATATTAGAGATTCTGTTTTGGCAACTGATAAATCAGAAAAAGAGCTTTTATTTACAGCAAAATATAATTTACACGATGGGTTAATAAAAAAACATATGAGTATTTTAAAACAGTAGAGGACTAGTATTTATGAATGATGTTTTATCTTATGAGTTGGAACGCACTGCTAAAGATATTCATATTTTTCTTATCTAAACTTTCAGGGAAAACTATTTTTGATAACAGGGGGCAACTGGATTCATAGGATCTATGCTCACCCGATTATTTTTAGTTAGTAATATGAAATATGGAACAGATATTAATATTATTTGTTCCGTGAGAAATATAGAAAAAGGCAGAGGCTTTGTTCTCTAACCTTAAGAATTCAGAACAGTTAGCCTATATTACTAATGGCCTTGTTGCATGTAATGATTCTGTTGAATATATATTTCACACTGCAGCACCTACTACATCTAAGTTTTTTGTTACGCAACCAGTTGAAACGTTAAATGGTAGTATCAGTACAACATTAGACGTCTTGCAATATGCAACAAAGAATAAAGTTAAAAAAATCGTATATTTATCTTCTATGGAGCAATATGGTATTCAGCAAAATAGATTATCAAAAATATGACTGAAGAAGATTTAGGTTATATTGATCATTTAGATGTTAGAAGTTCGTATTCTGAGGGTAAACGCATTTGCGAATGTTATTGTAGTGCGTATTTTCATGAATATAATGTACCCGTTTGTATTGCTCGTGTTGCACAATGTTTTGGCCCAGGTCTTTCACTTTTAGATAATCGTGTATCTATGCAGTTTGCTAAAAGTGTTATACATAATGAAAATATTATTTTACATACCAAAGGACAATCTGTATCAAACTTTTGTTATATAACTGATGTACTTTCCGCTTTGGTACTATTACTGATTAAAGGAGAATGTGGAGAAGCATACAATATATGTAATAGTGATGAGACAAGAAGTATCAAAGATATTGCAAATTTAGTAGCAAAAAGAAGTCGCTAGGGGTAAAAATAGACGTGGTATTTGATATACCAGATAATGCTAATCAATATGGATATGCACATGATGTAAAAATTTATTCTAAATAGTGAAAAAATCCAGTCGTTAGGGTGGAAACCCAAGATTAACATGGTAACAGGATATAGAAATTTAATTGATTATATAAAAATATGAGAAGAACATCTCATAAGGGTAAAAAAATAGTCGTACCAGAATCGTATATGTTAAAAACAAGTATATTAGAGTAACTTGATAATATATAATTTGTAAAGACAGTTGATTATATCAGCTGTCTTTTTATATGTAAAAATTGTCACAACATTCTCATATATTTCATGTATTTTTATGATGTATACAAGTCATCCTGGTAGGTACCAGTTGGCGTAGTATTCATATAGTTTGAGAGGAAGAATATGAGGTATAGAGAATGAGAGCGAGCAATATTGAATTGTTGCGTATCATTTCGATGATACTAATTATTATGCACCATTTTAGCGTGCACGGTTGTTTCCCCATTACGCCAGATTTAACGTTTAATAAGGTGTTTCTCCAAGTATTTGGACTTGGAGGCAAGGCTGGTGTAGTTGCCTTTGTTATGATAACGGGCTATTTCATGGTTTCTAGTAGTTTTAAGCTGCACAAGTTTGTCAAGTTAGTAGGGCAAATATGGTTTTACAGCATTGCCATGTTGGGCGTGGCTATGGGTTTAGGACTTGATACGGTGACGTCAAGGAATATGATACTTGCGCTATTGCCCATTGGTGCCATGAGTTGGTTTGGTCAGAACTTTTTAGTACTCTATTTATTAACGCCTATTATTAATCGAGTACTTCGTTGGCTACAGCGTAAATACTACGTTATGCTTCTAGTGGTTTCCACGGTAATTTGGTTCTTAATACCGACGGCATTGAATTTGTGGCCTAATGTACCGCATACCACCTTTGGATTCAAACATATCTTTTCCTTTGTCGTATTCTATTCGATGGGGGCGTACATCAAGCTGTACGGCTCACATATAACAAAGAAAATAGGTATTATATTTAGCGCCATAGGCTTTGTAGGGGCTTTTCTAGGGGACATCTTTGTCGATGTACTAGCCATGACGAATCCAGCGTATATGAAACAGATTTTCTACTTTACGCAAAATGATTATGGCTTCTTTCAATTGCTATTAGGCATTGGCTTATTTATTATTTTTTTGAAAGCAAAGATCACTTATCGTTCTTGGATCAATGTGGTAGCATCTACTACCTTTGGTATTTATCTATTGCATGATAATAAGCTATTCCTTCATTACATGTGGGATAATGTATTGGCAACGTATCAGTACTATGATTCAATACTATTACCTCTGTATGCAATTCTTGTAGTGGCGCTTATTTTTGTCATCGGTATGACCGTAGACTATGTGCGGTTGGCTTTCATAGAAAAACCTGTGATGAAAGCAATTACGCCAAGCCTCGACCGGATTCAGTCAAGGGTTGAGAAAGTACTGCCATTATAATGCGATTATCGGTGTTTTTTGGTATAATATATAAGTATTCTTACCATAAAACGGGAGGTAATTATAATGCGTAAATTCTTGTATATGTTAGCGGTATTGCTTGTATTAATTGGCATTAGCACAAACGATGTAGAAGCTCGTCAAGATGTGTATGCTACGACATATCTCGGTAATAGCTGGTATGTAGATCAAGACTCTGTAAAGCGAGTGGGGGATATACTCAACTTTACGGTGTACACAACAGCAGGTCTTAGCTATAAAGTGACATCTAGTGATGATAACTATTACAATGCAGACGTGTTTTACGATAATAATAAACTCGTATCGGATAATGGCCAATCCGTCTGGAAATCTCCAGGTATGATGGCAGCCATGCGCGTGGCGCGTAAATAAGAATAAAAGGCAGCGATTAAATCGCTGCCTTTTTTGTTAACATACTTTCGTATATTTCATATATAGATTCTTATTGATTCGCTTATATGTTCGCCATATAATTATCTTAGGATAGCCGGCGAGGTTGGGCCTCTCTTCGTTAATGAAGGGAGGGGTGTCTATGAGTGATTATGAGTTAATCATGCTAATTCTAGAGGTAATAACTGTAGTTATTGCCTTTGGTGCACTTGTGGCTCTTATTTGTCTTGGAAAAGACAAATAGCCCTTCGTTACCAGTGACTGGATAACTGAAAGGCCATTTCATCAATTATTTATAGTTCTGAGATGAGCCTAACGGAACCACTCGCTTGGCTATCTACCTATATTATAGGGATAAAAATATATATCGTCAAATTGAGATGAAATACATTATTATAATAACTACATATAAATAATCATAAAAAGCTGTACATACATAGATTAGACTAAACGGCTTTGATGTCAAAATTATTTTACATCAAAGGGACGTTCAAAAATCGACTATGTGTGTACAGCTTTTTTGTGTTTTGGTTTTAGTGTGTTTGTGTGAAAGTAGTTATAGGACTACTATAAAGTGATCTTATTATTTTTCAAGTTTGTCTACCAAGCGTTTTACTGTTTCTTGCAGATCTTTATTTTGAGTTTCTAATGCTTGTACGCGTTGTTCTAGTACGTTATAAGAGGTAGGGGACATAGCCGTAGATAAAGATTTTCCCGGTTTATAGGTGATGCCTACATTGGCCATAACGTGATTGTTCATCGTAAACCCTGTGGTGAGTAAAAGATTATCTTTGTGATAATAGCCTACACCTAGAGCTACTGCATTCGCATTTTTATAATGGCCGTAGCCTGCCATGTATTGAACGCGATTATCTGGATCATATGGTAGTGGATGCAATGCGGCTAACGCAGCGGCACGAGCATCGCCTTTATTGGATTCTGATTCGACACGTTGTACCTCTTGCGATACATGTTGTACAGATTTTTCAATGGTGCTGATAGAATTATTAAGCTGTTGACTTGTACTTTTACCAAGGGTATCAATTATTTGATGAACGCCGTAGAGTTGGGATCCGTTGATTGCATCAGTAGAGGTAGCACTCACGCGACCTGCTGCGAGATTGGTGATCGTCCGTTCCTTGCCCTAGCCCCTACGGATACTGTTGATACAGGTGCGGTGCCGGCATAGTTGACGGTAGTACCATTTTCAAAGGTATGACTTGCTGTACCGACTACATCGCCGTCAGCGGAATCATTGCCAAGGACAACTCCGTTTTTTTGAGAGGTAGTCACATTATTGCCGAGAACAAAGGTGTTTTCTCCAGAAATGTGGTTGTAATTACCTATACTGTAAGAATTGGCCGCATCAATAGCTGTTTTACCGTATTCGCCCTGGCCGAATACACCGGATGCGACCGCTTTCTCTGATAGTGTATTATAAGAGCCTACGGCCAAGCCCTTAGCAGCCTTTACATTCACATAATGCCCTACGGCAAGGTCGAACTGTCCGTTTACTGTCGAATTTGAACCGATGGCTACAGAATTGCTGGCTTTACTGTTAGCACCTTGGAAGTGCCCAATCCACACGTTTTTATCACCTGCGGATTTTTCCCCTGATTGAGTCCCCATGACAATGGAGTTCGTCAACTGGCTCGCATTACCTGCGGCGAAACCGACGGTTACGTTAAAATCGCCAGTACTGCCTCGGAATGACTTCGCCCCAAGATTGATATTGCCGCCACCTGATGAGCCGGCCCCAGCAGCTGCACCCAAGGCTATGTTATTGCCTTGGGCATTGGGCCCCTTACCTTTTCCGTTCGCCGCACCGGCGTTCTCACCGAGGGTGATGTTACCGCCTGTTCCTGCGGTGAAAGTTTGACCTTCCTTGCCGATGTTACCGTTGTTATCAACGATATTGACCGGCGCCGCATAAACTGTGGTGGATAAAGCTACCATTACAACACTTGCTAATACAAAACGTTTCTTACTCATCGTATACACTCCTTTGTGTACAAACAAACTTTCACAAAACTTTCATAAAAAAAGACTTACATGGCTACTATAATACCAAAAAGGTATATTGTAAATAGAATATTCATATAAATTCAATAAATATACAATATATTCTATAGGTATTTATAGTTAATAAGAAACCTTTGACACATATTTATAAAATTTAAATATTTATTTATTCTATAAATTGTATTCTAGCATTTTATATGTATAAATTGCATTCTATATGCATTGACAAGCCTCTATATATTTATATAAAATAGAAATAATTTCATGTTTTGTTCATGATAAAATCATGAGTCATCGGCGTGTGTAATGACGTATTAAGTACATAATTAAATAAATAATTATGTGCGTAATGAAAAGTGTGTTTGTACGTAAGAGTGTGTAATGAAATATATAATCGTGTTGATGAGTGCCCTTTTTATGTTTGTCATGCCTGTATCGGGGGAGCAGGTAAGTAAAGCAGAGCAGCCTATACAGGGGACTAGGGTAAAACAAGTTCATAGTGAAAGTACGGTCGCCTTATCTGACGACTCAGATACATTCCATGTTAATTCGTCTCATACTCCAGATCATGTCATCGGTCAGGGGCGGATTGGAGATGCCGGACTCCACAGATAAAAAGACGACTCGTTATTCCGATACGGATGCAGTCAACTCTGCGTTGCAGGCGGTGGTTATGACTGGTGTTCATTCCGCAATGCACGGATCGAAGGCAAAACCGTGGATGCAGAGAACCGTCGTGTCATTGCGCTTTCAGAAAAACTGGAAGCCCTTGTACGGTGTGGAAACATTGCAACCACTAGGTTACTATGATGAGACATCTCGTCATGTGTGGTTTACACAGGAGAGGTTGGCGAATGCAGCGGATACAGGAACGACGGCGAATGTGGGTATCGGCTATCGCCGAATCGCAGCGAACGATGACCATTATTACGGTGGTAATCTGTTTTATGACCATCGGTTCAGAGGTAATCACAGTCGCATGAGTGTCGGGCTGGAGTATGTATCGGGTATCGGTGCATTTCGCATGAACTGGTATCGCGGTGTGTCCAGCGAGCGTTCCCTTGACGGTGCGACACGCTTGGAGAGCGTGTCTAACGGATATACTGCGGAATATGGGACTAGCTTTAAGAATGCCCGTTGGGCGCGCGTGTACATGGAAGCCTATCGTTGGCAGTTGCGGCGTAGTGAGGATAAGCATGGCTTGCGTATCGGTACGGAGTTGCAGCTCACGCCGAGGATTTCCGTGGACATGGGCTATAATAAGCCCGAGCATGAGCATGGCAGTCCGTACGGAAAAATCATGTTCCGTCTAGCCGGGGTTGATACGGCATGGTTTGGTGGTAACCATCGATCGGATGCAAAAGCATCGGTTCGTGCGAATATGCTAGAAAAATGTGCGCCGCCAACATACGGTGCACGTTGATTGATAGATTGATATATATATATTTATTATTTTTGATAAAAGTAGCATAAGAATCCATATTTATTTTTTTAGATAAAAGCAACATAGGGAGCTGTTTTTATCATATCAGATGATTGTCATCTGATATGAAAAAGACAGTTCCTTTTTACTACATTAATTCATAAAAAAATTTATTTTGTTTACAAAAATAGAAAAAAAGAGTGGCACAATATTCATGAAAAATATAATGAAGAATAAGTTACACGTGGAATTCATTAGGGATTGGAGAGGATAAAATGAGCAAGCGTAAACTTATATTATCGGTGTTGATTAATGGTGTGTTGTTATCGAGCCTATATGTGGCCGGAGCGGTGGATGTGGCACCGGGTAGCGGTAACGGTGTAGCCATCGGTACGGGTAGCAATGCACCAAAGGCGGAAAACGTAGCCATTGGTAAAGGGGCTACTATAGAGTATTCGGGTGGTGTCGGACAGCCGTCCACAGGTGATATTGTAATTGGTGGAAAGGCACATATTAATAATTATATTGATCAAGGTGGCGGCATTGCCATAGGGTGCGAATTCATTCGTCGAAAATATGGTAGGCGGAATGGAAAGAGCGTTTGATTTTAATCAGGCTGGATACAAAAATCTTTTTGGTATACCTTTCGGGCTCCCAAAAAATCCTGAAAAGATGGTAACCGGAATGGCTATTGGTCAAAACACCTATGCTCGTTCTGGCAGTATTATGTTGGGGACCCATAATTATAAAGGAAAAATTAGGTGATGTGGATGTAGATAGTTCTAATACCAAAAAAATAATAATGGACATTTATTTTTCCACAACTATAGGAGCGAATAGTTATTCTAATGGTTTGTTTTCTTCTATTGTAGGGGCTTATTCGATTGCCTCTTCAGGTTATCCTACCACTACCGCTGATGCCACTAAGAATTTTTGGTGCTACTATTACAGGGTCTTTAAATAGTATTGAATCGGCAAGTGCTAGCTCTCAATACTCTGGGGTTGCAAATAGTATCGTAGGCACTGCCAATCGAACCTTTAACTCCAATGGATCTCTCGTTTTTGGTGCTGGGAATGAAATAACGAATTCTGTAGCCGATATTTCAGCGCCAAGTTCGGGAGGTAATTCCGCTAAAGAACTAGCTGAGAAATTACGTTCTGCTGTCAAAAATTCTAATGGTGGCGGTTCTACTATGGCATTTGGTAGCGGTAATAAGGCGGATTATACATTTCGCTCCGCACTTATGGGTGTCAATAATACATTGACTGGCTCTAAAGGCAATGAAAGTACGAATACCATGTTGACGGGCTTTCACAATACGGCGGATAAGGTGTTTAATACGACCGTAATAGGGTCTGAAAATACGGTGACTAATTCTAAGAATAGTCTTGTAATGGGGGATAATCGTGAGGGTGAAAGATGCCAATCATGCAGTTCTCATCGGTTCCACAGACAGCAAGACTACGACATCTGTTAATAATGCTGTCGCTGTCGGACATAATACGAATGTAACCGTAGAGGGTGGCGTTGCATTGGGCAGCGAATCAGAAGGCTACTGTGGCGGCTGGATCTGTTGGGTATGATCCGAGCACAAAAGCACAGTCCACGAATACGGATTCTACGTGGAAGGCGACTAAATCGGCCGTATCTGTCGGTGATGCAAATAATAATATTACGCGTCAGATTACATCCGTAGCAGCCGGCACAAAGGATACGGATGCGGTGAATGTGGCACAGCTCAAAAAGTTGCAAAATCAAGTGAATGCGAACGGTTCCACTACCGTCAGTGCAGGTAAGCATATTAATGTGACAACTACGACGAACGGAACGACCAAAGATTATAAGGTAAGCCTATCTGACGATATAACGAACCAGATTACAAAATAACACAACAAATATTAACAATATACAAGGTGATGTGACAAACATTAAACAGAATGTAACTAATATTCAGGGTGACATTACTAATATCAAGCAGGATGTAACCAATATGGGGCGGAATGTGGCTCGTCTCGATAAAAAGGTTAACAAATCTGTGGCCGGAGCGGCTGCACTTGCCGCCTTGCATCCATTGGATTTCGATCCTGATGCAAAATGGGACTTTGCTGCTGGGTATGGCCATTACCATGACGGTAATGCCGCTGCATTGGGGGCTTTCTACAGACCGAATGAGGACTTGCAATTTAGTGTAGGATCCACTGTCGGTAATGGCGAAACCGTTGTGAATGCCGGTATGTCTGTGAAAGTAGGTGCTCACAGTAATGTATCTCGTTCTCGTGTAGCCATCGGTAAGGAAGTTTTGGAACTTAAGAAAACTGTAGCGGTACAAAATGCGCAGATTCAAAAGTTGACTGCTCTTTTGAATGGATTGGCCGGAACGAATATGAAAGCAGACCGCAGCACATTATTCCCTGATGTGCCGAATAATCACTGGGCATATGCGGCGGTTAGCGATCTATCTCGACGTGGTCTTGTAGAAGGATATCCTGATGGTACATTCGGAGGAGATCGTATGTTGACCCGCTATGAATTTGCTCAAATTGTGTACCGAGCTATTCAAAACGGTGTTGCTGTCGATGATCGCCTCGTATCTGAATTTGGTCCTGAAATGGCGTTATTCCGTGTGGATACTATTGCCAAGAATCATGAAGGACAACCAACTATTGAACGTGTAAGGGTCAATAAAAAAATAGAATACTTATATATATGATTTATATTATGAAAGCCGAGGCTCTAGGGGCCTCGGCTTTTTCGTACCTGTAGGGTGATAATTTTTCTGTATATAAAATTATCTTATCTATGAAAGTACTAAACTGAAAAGTCTAAAAAAATATGAAATTGATTACGTAATTACAATAATCGTTATATTCCGATATGTGGATTTATCGTAAATTTTGATAGGAAAGATGAAGATTTTATTTCTTAAAAATTAAAAAAAGTATTAAAAATAGAAATAAATAAATGACAAAAAAATGAAGAAAAAGATGAAAAAGTTGTTTACAAGATAGAAATTTTTGATATTGTATTGCCGTGGATGAGTATATGATGAAGAATCATGAATAATTATAGTATTCAGATCGTAATTTGGAATACTAATATTTGGTGTAAGAAGTGTAGATGATAATTAATCTTTATACTTCTTCTTTTTATTATCTTTTGCAATATTATGCAACACAAGTGGTGTGTTTTACTGAGTTTTCGGTAAGAAAGGATAATCATGAATCGAATTTATAATGTTATTTGGAGTAAGACAAAAATGCTACGTTGTAGTATCTGAAATTGTAAAAACAGGTGGCGGTAAGGTGAAATCCGTACAAAAACGGTACAACCTGGGCACGCATGAGTGCGATTATGGCGGTGGCTGCATTATTAATGGGTGGTAATATTACTACAGTTAATGCTGCTACATATACTGCTATGACGATTAATGATGTAAATGGCGCTGGTTATGCTACTGGTAATGTAGTTTATAGTGAAGGTAGTTATTTATACAATTATCAAAACCCTGGGAACCTGACACCATTTGATAACAGTCATTTGTACAATGGTACAGATAGAGGTAACTATACAGAAAATAGTTTTGCTGGCATTGCTATCGGTAAAAAAATACAAATATTCAGGAAGCTGGTAATCCAACTTATTATTCCGGTTTAGCTATCGGTAACTATGCTCAGGCCACAGGTGGTATTTCTTTTGCTTTAGGTCATTATGCTCAGGCTTTATCACCATCTGCTATGGCTCTTGGTACAGCTACAAAGGCGAGCGGATTTAACTCCTTGGCTATGATGCGTCAATCCGCTGCAGAAGGTGAGTTCTCCGCAGCATTAGGTACTGCATCTTGGGCAAAGGGTAATGGTAGTTTCGCCATGGGTTATTCTGCTACAGCAAAAGCGGATCAATCCATTGCAATCGGTGCAGCAGAAACTATAAAATTACCTGGTCAACAACATGGTACTCCTAGTGCACAATATAATGCCAATGGTAATACCGTAACAGAAGGTGTTCGTTCTCTTGCATTTGGTACAAAGGCGAGAACATCTACTGCTGCAGCTGATTCTATGGCATTCGGTTCCTCATCCAGTACTGGTGGCGCTAATGCGGTAGCTATGGGTTATAGTGCTAATGCTAGTGCAGAGAATGCCTTTGCTATCGGTAATACGGCGCAATCATCCGCACAAAATGCGGTAGCGATGGGTAAAAGTGCCAATGCAAGTGGTGTAAGCAGCTTTGCCATGGGTAGTAGCTCTAATGCTGCTGGTGCTGATGCTATCGCTATGGGTAGTTCTTCCCAAGCCAAATTATCGAACTCTATCGCATTAGGGTGGTAATGCAAAAAATCCTTTGAGTGCTGATGCGCTTGCACTTGGCGGTGCGGCTAATGCATCTAAAGATGGTGCCATTGCAATCGGTAAAGAAGCGAAAGCAAACAATACTAATACGACAGCTATCGGTCTTGGTGCTACTGTTACAGGTACTAACTCCATGGCTATCGGTACAAAATGCCGTTGCAGAATCCAATAATTCCTTGGCATTGGGTACTGGTACGGAAGTAAGAGGTGCCTTGGTTAATGGTTACTCTGCTTTCACTAATCAACAAAAACAACAATGTTGCAAACGGTGTAGTTGCGGTAGGTAACGTAGGTTCTGAACGCCGTATCATCAACGTAGCAGGTGGTGAAAACGATACTGACGCAACAAATGTAAAACAATTAAAATTTGTAAACAGTAATTTAGCAAAATCCATCGCAGGTCCTACATATACGGGCTATGAAGCGAATGGTTCCACATATAAAGCGCCTGATTTCAATATCAAGAACAGCACGTATCATACGGTAAAAGAGGCTGTTGAAGCGGCGCAAACGAATTTCTTCAGCGCTAAAGGTACATCTGCTGATGCGAACTACGATAATACAGGTGCTACAGGCAATAACGCGACAGCAGCCGGTGTACGTACTTCCGCAGCAGGTAATTTCGCGACAGCTGTCGGTGCTGATGCGACTGCAGCGAATGCGAACAGCACTGCAATCGGTTATAAAGCTAAATCCAGCGTAGATGACGGTGTTGCATTGGGTGCGAATTCCGTTGCTTCCGTTGCAGCAGGCAAAGCAGGCTATAATGTGAAAAACTGCAGACAGCCGTACAAAATGGATATAGCGGATTGACAGGCGCTGCGTTGACATCCACTATGGGTGCGGTGTCCGTAGGTGACGGTGGTACAAAAACTCGTCAAATCACAAACGTAGCTGCAGGTACTGCGGATACTGATGCTGTTAATGTGGCACAATTGCGCAATGTTAACTTGAAAGTAGCCGGCAACAGCGGTAACAATGACGTTTTATTGGACAACCAAACATTGACTGTAAAAGGCGATGGTTCTTATGTTACGACATCTGTTAACAACCAAACAATCGATGTAGCGTTGACTGATGCAACTAAGAATAAAAATCGACAATGCGGCAAATAAAGACTTGTCCAATATTACTGACAATGGTAAATCCGTTATTCGTGATGAAGCGCAAAAAGCCGTAAAAGTTGTTGCTGGTAAAAACACAACGATTACAGAAGGTACTGATGGTACATATAAAACATATAAAGTTGACGTAGATGCTCCAGATTATCAATTGACTGAAAACAGCAGTGCTGCTGATAAAGCTTACACTGTATCTGGCAATAAAGTTGACTTGACTGTACAAGATGCTAAAAATCCTGCGAATAAGAAAACTGTAACGATCAAGGATATTGCATCCAAAACAGAACTTGATGATACAAAAACGGAGCTTATCAATAAAGGTTTGAAATTCGATGCTGATAATGGCGGCGAAAAAACAAATAAATTAGGCTCCAAGGTAACAGTATCTGGTGATGGCACTAACATCAACACTACAATTACACAAAGTGGCGACGATACAACAATTAAGGTTGCATTAGGTAAAGACATCAATGTTAATACGGTGACAGCTACTAAGACTGTAAAAGCTGGCACTGCTACTATGGGTAACCAATCTGTAACAGATAACAAAAGTGCTACTCAGAACGGTAACTTTGTATCCGGTTTGGACAATAAAAATTGGACATTAACTGATCCCTGCCTATGTATCTGGACGTGCGGCAACGGAAGATCAACTTAAGATTGTGAGCGATGCTGTGAAAGCAGCTAACGCGGCTAACGCAAGTTCTACGGACTATCGTTTAATCGCTAATCCAAACAATGCGGCAGACGGCTCTTATAAGGTTGAAAACAATCAAGTAGACTTGAAAGTAAAAGACGAAAAATCCAGTGACGTTAAAACTGTAACGATTAAGGATATTGCGTCTAAAAACAGAACTTGATAAAGTAAAAAGATCGTTCCGTGAAATATGATGGTGAAACTGACAAAGATACAGTAACATTAGAAGGCGCTAACGGTACAAAAATCACTAACTTGAAGGACGGTAATGTGGCACCGGGCTCCAAAGATGCTGTAAACGGTGGTCAATTACATCAAGTTAAGCAAAAATCTTAGCGATCAAATTACGAATACCAAGAATGAGTTAAACAATAAGATTGATACAACTAAACAAGATCTTATCGACAAAGGTTTGAAATTCGACGCTAATACAGGCGGTGAAAAAAACAAATAAATTGGGCTCCAAAGTAGCAGTTAAAGGGGATAACCCAATATCATTACGGAAATCTCTCAAGACGCTAACGGCGACAGCACAATTGATGTGAAACTTGGTAAAGACCTTAATGTAGAGACAATTACTGCAACCGGTGCAAACGGCAAAGACGGTAAAATCGGCATCAACGGTAAAGACGGTGTAACAACTAACATTTCCGTTACTCGTGACGGTCAACCCGGTGTAGATGGTGCTCCTGGTACAACTACAACACGTATTACATACCAAAAAAACCTGATGGCTCTAACGAAGAAGTGGCAACCTTGAACGACGGCCTCAAATTCAAAGGCGACATGGGTGCTACATCCAATGTTAAGCTTTAACAAACAAGTGGACATCAACGGTGGTGTAACAAGCGCTTCGATCTTGCTACAGGCAATAATATCGGTGTTACTTCTGCGGCTGTTGGCGCTGATGGCAATGCAAAATTACAATTGCAATTGGCGAAAAACTTGACTGGCTTGCAATCCGTAACGGCATCCGACACTGTGAAAGCAGGCACTGCCACTGTAGGTAATCATACGGTAGCAGATAACAAAGGTGCTAACCAAACTGGTAACTTTGTAACAGGTTTAGATAATACATCTTGGAATATTGCAGATCCTGTATATGTACCAAACCGTGCGGCTACTGAAGAACAGTTGAAAACGGTTAGCGATGCTATTAATAAAGCTAATGCAAGTGCTACAGATTACCGCTTAATCGCTAATCCGAACAACGCGGTAGACGGTTCCTATAAAGTTGAAAACAATCAAGTAGACTTGAAGGTAAAAGACGAAAAATCTAAAGACGTTAAAACTGTAACGATTAAGGATATTGCGTCCAAAACTGAACTAGATAATGTAAAAGATCGTTCCGTAAAATATGACGGTAACACAGGCCATGACACAGTAACATTGGAAGGCCCTAACGGTACAAAAATTACTAACTTGAAAGATGGTAACGTAGCGGCTGGTTCTAAAGATGCTGTAAACGGCGGTCAATTACATGATGCTAAAAACGAACTTATTAATACAGGTCTTAAATTCGATGCCAATGTAGGCGGCGTACAAACTAACAAATTAGGCTCCACTGTTACAATTCAAGGTGAAGGTACTGCTGCTGACGCTGATTATAGCGGTGAAAACCTCAAAACTTTCATCAATCAAGATGCGGCAACAGGCAATACGACTATTGACGTGAAGATGAACAAAAAAACCTTAAAAGCTGAATCTGTGAAGGTTGGCAAAAATGGTAAGGACGGCGTAGCTATTACAGGTCCTGACACAGCGAACGGTACAGATGGCAAGGTAGCTGTGACTGATAAAAACGGTAAAGAAGCAGTTTCTATTTCCGGTAAGGACGGCGTAGGCCACATTGGCTTGACAGGCCCTGCTGGAACGAACGGCGTGAATGGTACTAATGGTATCGACTTGTCCGTGAAACCTGGTTACGACGATCCTATGACAGGCGTTAAAGGCGAAAAAGGCGTTGATGGTACAAATGGTCTTACACGTATCGTTTACAAAGACGGCAATGGCGAACACCAAGTTGCGACTATGGAGGACGGTTTACAATTCACTGGTAACAACATTGGTACCGTGAATAAACAAAAATTGAACTCCTTGGTGAAAGTACAAGGTGAAGGCGTAACTGAAGCTGAATCCGCTGCATTCAAGAGCGCATCCGGCAACATCAACGTAAAAGCTGATGGCACTGACAAATTGGAACTTCAATTGGCGAAAGACCTTAAAAATCTTGATTCCGTAACGGCGGCTAAGACTGTGAAAGCAGGCGACGCTACTATGGGTAGTCAAACTGTTAACAACGCAGCTGGCGATAGCGAAACAGGCAATTATGTAACAGGCCTTGATAATAAAGATTGGGATGCAGATAAGATTGTATCCGGTCGTGCCGCAACAGAAGATCAATTGAAAAAAGCGTTGGATGCTCAAAGTGCTAACTCCACTGATTATCGTTTGATCAGAAATCAAGCGGCAGGCTCCAATGGAGACTACACTGTAGATGCAAACGGCGATGTAGCGTTGACTGTACAGGATAAGAATCATCCAGATAAAAACAGAAACCGTTACCATCAAAGACGTTGCTTCTAAATCCAAACTTGATAAATTGAATGATCGCGCTGTTAAGTATGATTTGGACCCTGCTGGCAATCTTGACAAATCCAAGGTAACTTACGAAGGCCCTACATACAATAACAAACAAGGTGGGACTCACGTAACGAATGTAGCATATGCTACAGGCAACGATGGCAGCGAAGCGGTTAATGTGGACTACTTGAATGACAAAATCAAAGATAGTGCGGATGCATTGACTAATAAAGGTTTGAAATTCGATGCTAACCAAGGCGGCGAAAAAACTAACAAGCTTGGCTCCAAAGTGACTATTAAAGGTGAAGGCACTGCAGCTGACGATGATTACAGCGGTGAAAACCTTAAAACTTTCATCACACAAGATCCAGCATCTGGTGATACAACTATCAATGTGAAGATGAATAAAAACCTTAAAGCTGAATCCGTGAAGGTTGGCAAAGATGGTAAGGATGGCGTGTCCATTACAGGTCCTGACAACGGTACAGACGGCAAGGTAGCTGTTACTGGTAAGGATGGCAAAGAAGCTGTATCTATTTCTGGTAAAGACGGCGTAGGTCACATCGGACTCAACGGTAAAGACGGCCGTAGCGCTGATATTTCTGTTGAAAAAGGTGATCCGGACCTCAACGGTAACGAAATCACTCGTATTAAATACACTGATGAAAATGGTAAGACACATCAAGTGGCAACCAAGGATGATGGTATGGCATACGGTGGTGACTCCGGTAATGTGATTAAGAAAAAACTTAATGAACAATTGGACATTAAGGGCGGCGTAACAAACGAAGCTGATTTGACTGAAAACAATATTGGCGTTATCAGCAAAAATAATATCCTCAATGTTCGTTTGGCAAAAGACCTTAAAGACTTGAACTCCATTACTTTCAACAACGGAGCTAACGGTGCAAACGGTAAAACCGTTGTAAACGGCGCAGGCATGACTATCAATGATGCAGCTGGTAATCCGTTGACAGCTGTTACAAAAAGACGGCGTGAAGATTACTGATGGTCCATCTATGACGAAGGACGGCATCGATGCAGCAGGGCAAGAAGGTTACAAACGTTCAAGACGGTACGGTTGCCAAAGATAGCAAAGACGCTGTTAACGGCGGTCAATTGCATGATGCTGTTGAAAGCCTTAAAACTAAAGGCTTTGGCCTTGAAGCAGAAGACGGTCAATCCGTGAAGAAAGCTCTTGGTGAAACTGTTAAGGTTAAAGGTGATGACAAAAATATCAAAACATCCGTAGACGACGGTGCTGTTAAGGTAGAATTGAAAAAAGACATCACTGTAGATACTGTAACAACAGGCGATACTAAGATGGATACAAACGGCGTTACTATCAAGAACGGCGCTAATGAAGCGACTAAGTTGACGAAAGACGGCTTGCAAATCAATGATGGTGGCAACAAAGCTGTTACTATCAACAAAGATGGCTTAACAATCGAAAAACGGTCCTAAGGTAACAAAAGACGGTATCGATGCGGCTGATAAGAAGATCACTAATGTGGCTGATGGCACTATTGGCGCTGGTAGCAAGGACGCTGTAAACGGCGGTCAATTGCATACAGCTATCGAAGACATCAAATCCACAGGCTTTGGCCTTAAAGCGGAAGACGGTCAATCCGTGAAGAAACCTCTGGGCGAAACAATCGACTTGAAAGGTGACGGCAACATTAAGACTTCCGTAGACAACGGCGCTATCAAGATGGCATTAAATGATAAGATCACTCTTGGTCAAGATCCAGCAAAACAAGTTAATATCGACGGTTCTGCAGGTACAATTACAGCTGGCAACGGCGGTAATCAAGTTAAGATTGACGGCAATGACGGTTCCGTAACGGCAAATACTGTGAAAGCTGGCGATGTAGTTGTAGGCAAGCAAACTTCTGACGGTAAAGAAGGCAACTTCGTAACAGGCTTGGATAACAAAACTTGGGATCCTGAAAACCCAGTAGCAGTTCCTGGTCGTGCCGCAACAGAAGACCAATTGAAAGCTGTTAATGATGACTTCAATAACAAAGCAAGAACAGGCCGTGTATTCCAAGGTGATCAACCTGGCGATAGCGGTAAAGTGGTTCGTGGATTGGGAGATACTATGAACCTTACTGGTGGTGCTGATGTGAACCGTTTGGCAGACAACAATATTGGTGTTGTGAAAAATGCTGCTGGTGATGGCTATAACATCAAGTTGGCTAAAGACTTGAAAGGTCTTGAGTCCGTAACTACTACAGATGCTGCTGGTAATACGACTGTTATGAACGGTGGCGGTGTGACAATTACACCTGCTCAAGGTAATGCAGTAAGCCTTACTAAAGACGGCCTTAACAACGGCGGTAATAGAATTACTAATGTAGGCCCTGGCGTAGATGGTACTGATGCGGTTAACGTAAATCAATTGAGCAGTGCTATGCGTAGCGTAGATGGTAAGATCGCTGATGTAGGTGCTACTAGTGCAGCTATTTCCGGCCTTAAACCATTACAATATGATCCATTGGAACCAACTCAAGTATTGGCTGCTGTAGGTCACTACAAAGGCAGCACAGCTGCTGCTGTGGGCGTAGCGCACTATACTAATGAATCTACAATGTTCCATATGGGCGTATCTCTCGGCGGTCATGACAACATGATTAATGCGGGCGTATCCTACAAATTTGGTACATCCGATGCTAAGAAAGCAGTTCCAGCTCGTTATAAAGCAGGCCCTATCAGCTCTGCATATGTATTGCAAGATGAAGTAACTGCGTTGAAAGCTGAAAATGAACGCATGAAACAACATGACTTAGAGTTAACTGCTAAATACGATCAAGTACAACGCGATAATGAAGAAATGAAAGCTCAAATCGCATTGTTGATGCAACAAGTAGGACTTTCTAAATAGAAAGAATTCTTAGTCTTGTTATGTAAGGAATATGAAAGCCGCCCTTTTTGGGGCGGCTCATCATAAGGAGGAAGTATGAAATTCAAAAACATTTATGCCTGTATTGGCACTTGCTTGTGTATGCGCGGTAGGTCAAGCGGATGCGGCTCAAGATCGATTGATGATGCCGGAACAACCGACTGAACCATTGAATGTGCTTGAAACAGAAGTGGCCCTTTCCGTACCTAGCGAAGAAGTTCGCGACGTAGTGAATGCTTTCACACAATTCCAATTGGACCAAAAGGGCAAACGTATCATGGACGATTCCCGCGTTATGACCGGTCAAGAGCGTTACCGTAACAATGTGTTGTACTACATGAACGTTCGTCGCAGCTGGTACATCGTGAGCCATCGTTATAAAAAAACGACAGTTATGCGCGCTTGGCTTTTAGACCGCTTGTACAACGATTACAAGCAGTTCTTTACGGACCATGCGACGGTGTCTGAAGACGCTAAATTGGACTATGCGCAACAAATCATCGATATCTTGGATCGCAATACAGCCAATGTACATGATGATGAATTGCGTTTCTACATGAACGAAATGGTTATCTTCAGCTTGAACGAAGCCATGAAAGACGGTAATAATCGCGTGAAACCTGTGGATGAAAAAAATGGGTCCTACGGTGGATGAACTTCCTACAGTAGACCTTCGCAAAAGCGATTAATGCACCTACAATTCAATAAAATTTAGACTATATCATATGATGAAAGCCGAGGCACAAACTGCCTCGGCTTTTTATACATAGACTAAATCTTTCATATGTGAATATGTAAATTTAATTCCATAAATATATAGAAAAGATGAAGAATTTCTATCTTATTTTTTTAAATCTATTAAATAAACTATAAAAAAATGAATGAAACATGAAAAAAGTTGTTTACAATATTGAATATTTTTTTGATATAGTAGTCGCTAGAGTGAGTATCTTATAGGAAAAGATATACGTAATAGTACTTAAACTATAGTATTGAGTACTATTGTTTTATGTTAGAAGTGTAGATGATTTTTTTATATCTATTACTTCTTCTTTTATTTTTACTTTTTATATGAGGCTATAAACATAATGCGTAACCGGCAAGTCTGGTAGTTCGGTGAGAAAGGAATAACATGAATCGAATTTATAATGTAATTTGGAGTAAAGCTAAAAAATTGCTACGTTGTAGTATCTGAGTTAGTTAAGAGCGGTGGAGGTAAAGCTAGTGTGAATTCTGCAAGAACGAGCATTACTTTTCGTGCGGCTTTATGCGCGTTTGCTATTACGGGTTGTTTAGTATCGGGAATTGCAGAAGCAAATGTAGTACAAGGCCCTGGCGCTGCTGCTACTGGTAGCAATAGCGTGGCAGTCGGCGATAATGCAAAATCCGCAGGTGCTAAGTCTGTGGCGATAGGTAATGACGCGGCTACATTAGCAACAAGTGAAAATGGTATTGCCATCGGTAATGGTGCGAAGGCTGAAGGTCAACAACGAGTGAAGGTTCCATATCCTGCGGGTACTATTGCTATCGGTCAAGGGTCTGTGGCAAAGGAAAATGGTGATATTGTAATAGGTCGTCAAGCGAAGAGCACGATTTCCAAGTATCATCAACAACCTGGATCCGGTGCAGTTGTAATGGGTGCAGAAGCCGCTTCTTACGGTTCTCGTGGTGACGTGGTTATCGGTGCTGCAGCGGAAGCTAATATAATTAGAAAGAATGCTACTGTTGATGGTGACGGACAGCTGTTTTCACAATCTGTAGCTATCGGTAGCGTAGCGAAGGTATATGGCACACAATCTGTGGCTATCGGTGGTGATGTAAGATCTATTGGTCAGTCTTCTATCGCTATCGGCGGTGATGATATCGATCAGGCAAAGCCTGATTTATATAAGGCTATTCCTGATTTATCGGTGCCAGGTACGCAAAAAAACTTTAATCGTGAAGTGGCTGCATTATATCCAAGTGGATTGGGTACAGCAGGGCTTAATGATAGTAAGAACTATGTAAATACTGCTTCTATCGGAAATGCCAGCCTTGCTATTGGTATGATGACACAGTCTTTAGGCACGGGTTCCAATGCTATCGGTGCTAACTCCTTGTCAAAAGGTGTGGCTAGTTCCGCTATTGGTGCTATGGCTCGTAGCTGGGGGAATAACTCTCTGGCTATCGGTAGCCAAGCCGGTGCGTATGGTGAGAAATCCACATCCCTCGGCGATGCGAATATAGTAGGCTTTGATATGACAAATGCTACTCTATCTGGTTCAGCTGCAGGCGCTCTTGGTAGAGGCAATATGGTGTATGGTAATAATGCATATGCCATCGGTAGTGAAAATACCGTAGGGACTGCTACTGTTACAGAAACTACAGAGTCTAATGGCGATAAAATTAAAAAGGTTACTGCTGGTACAGTTAAGGGTAATAAAGCTGGTGCATTTGGTTACAAGAACACCATTACAACGGATAACTCCTACGTGGTAGGTAGTAACTCCACTATTTCCGCAGATAACGGTATGGTTCTAGGTAACAGTGCTACTGTGACAGGGGCTAATGGTTTAGCGCTCGGCAATAATACAAAGTAGCCAATGACAATGCCGTAGCTATCGGTAATGGCTCTGAAACAGCAGCAGCTGTGGCTACTCCTTCTGCTACAATCAATGGGGTCACTCATAACTTTGCAGGCACAAACCCTGCTTCCACAGTAAGTGTAGGCAAGGCAGGCATGGAACGGACTGTTACTAATGTAGCGGCTGGTCGTATTTCTGCTACCTCCACTGATGCTATCAATGGTAGTCAATTGTTTGCAGTTAAAAACGGAAGTAGAAAAAGGGCGTATCCTATGCAGGCGATGTAAAAGCTGCAGCAGCTGCAGATAATAAATTCACTCGTAAATTAGGCGAACAAACCAATGTTGTGGGCGGCGTGACTGATGTAACTAAATTGACAGATAACAATATCGGTGTTGTTTCCAATGGCACTGATACATTAAATATTAAATTGGCTAAAACATTGACTGGTTTGGACAGCGTTACAGCTGGCGGCACTACTATCAATAACGGCGGTTTGACCGTAGATGGTAAAAACTATGTATCTCCAAACGGTATCAATGCGAATAATCAAAAGATCACCAATGTAGCTGATGGGACTAACTCTAATGATGCGGTTAACTATGGTCAATTACAAAATGCGATTAACTCTATCGATAAAGCGCCTACTGTGAAAGCAAAAGATGCAAATGTAACTGTAACAGAAGGTACAAATGTAGCAGGTGGTAAGGAATATATTGTTGGATTAGGCAATACAATTAATGTTGGTACTGCACATCCTGTAACTGTAGATGGTAATGCAGGCCATGTTACAGGTCTTCAAAATACAGATTGGAATGTAGACAATCCTGTAGCTGTTCCTGGTCGCGCTGCTACAGAAGATCAGTTGAAAAAGGTTAACGATACAGTTAATACCAATAAGGATCAAATCAATAAAAATAAACAAGCTATCGCTGATAACAAACAAAATATCACAACAAATGCCGGTAATATTGCTAATAATACGCAAAATATCGCAAAGAACGCTGGCGATATAGTTACAATCAATAAAAACTATTGAAAAAGGTTTGAACTTTGACGGTGACTCCGGTGCGACAATCAATAAGAAATTGGGTGATACTGTTGCCGTTAAAGGCGGTGCTACAGGCACATTGTCTGACAACAATATCGGTGTTGTATCCGATGGTACTGGTACATTGAATGTGAAATTGGCTAAGACATTGACAGGTTTGGATAGCGTTACAGCTGGTGATACTACCATCAATAACGGCGGTTTGACCGTAGGTGGTAAGAATTATGTATCTCCAAACGGTATCAATGCAAACGACCAAAAGGTAACGAATGTTGCTAACGGCGACGTGGCTCCAAACTCTAAAGATGCAGTTAACGGTGGTCAATTACATCAAGTTAAGCAAGATCTTGGTGACCAAATTACAAATGCCAAGAATGATTTAAATAATAAAATTGATAATACTAAAACTGACCTTATCAATAAAGGCCTTCGTTTTAACGCGGATAATGACGATGAAAAAACAAATAAATTAGGATCTAAAGTAACTGTAAACGGTGATGATAATATCACTACAGAAATTACTCAAACTGGTGATGATACTAAAATTGCTCTTAAATTAAACAAAAAAATCTTAATGTTACATCTGTTACGGCTACAGACACTGTGAAAGCAGGGGACGTAACAATGGGTAAACAAGCTGATGGTGCGAATCCTGGTAATACAGGCAACTATATTACAGGTCTTGATAATAAGACTTGGGATCCAGGTAATGTTGTATCTGGTCGTGCCGCAACAGAAGACCAATTGAAACAAGCTTTGGCAAATCAAACGGCAACAGGTCTTAAATTTGATGCCAATGTAGGCGGTGTACAAACTAGTAAATTAGGTTCTACAGTAATCGTACAAGGTGAAGGTAAAGCTGCTGATAGCGATTATAGCGGTGAAAATATCAAGACTTTCATCAAACAAGATGCAGCAACAGGCAACACGACCATTGACGTGAAGATGAGCAAAAAAATCTTAAAGCTGAATCTGTAAAAGTTGGCAAAGGTGATAATAAGGATGGTGTATCTATCACAGGTCCAGATGGTGCGAACGGCACAGATGGCAAGGTAGGCATTACTGGTAAAGACGGTAAAGAAGCTGTATCCATGTCCGGCAAAGACGGTGTAGGTCACATCGGTCTTAATGGTAAGGACGGCCGTAGTGCGGATATTACTGCTGAAAAAGGTGACCCTGATATTGAAGGCAACGAAATCACGCGTATTAAATACCAAGACGAAAATGGTAAAACACACCAAGTGGCAACCAAAGACGATGGTATGAAATACGGTGGCGATAGTGGTGCGGTGATCAACAAAAAAAGCTTAACGAACAAGTAAACGTAATCGGTGGCATTACTGATGCTAGCAAGTTGACTACTGAAGACAATTTAGGTGTCGTATCCGATGGTAGCAATAACCTCAAGGTTCGTATGGCAAAAGACTTAAAAGGTCTTGAAACAGTAACAACTAAAGATGCTGCAGGCAATACTACGGTTGTGAATGGCGGCGGCATGAAGATTACACCTGCTAGCGGTAACCCTGTGAGCCTAACTAAAGATGGTTTGGATAACGGTGGCAACAAGATTACTAATGTAGCTGCTGGTACAGCTCCAACTGATGCAGTTAATAAATCTCAACTAGATCAAGCTGCAGCTGCTGCGACTACGACGGTAACAGCGGGCGATAATATTAAGGTTACGCCAAGCGACAATCCGAATGGTTCCAAAAACTATGAAGTAAGTCTTAAAGACCAAGTAACATTGGGCTCCGATCCAAAGAAACAAATCGCTATCGATGGCAATACAGGAACAATCAAAGCTGGCGACAAGGTTGAAATCGACGGTGATAAAGGGACTATTAAAGTTGGTAAAGATGGTCAAGATGGCGTATCCATCACAGGCCCAGATGCTACGAATGGCACAGACGGCAAGGTAGGTATCGCTGGTAAAGACGGCAAAGATGCTGTATCCATGTCCGGCAAAGACGGTGTAGGTCACATCGGTCTTAATGGTAAGGACGGTCGCAGTGCTGATATCTCTGTTGAAAAAGGTGACCCTGATATCGAAGGCAACGAAATCACGCGTATTAAATACCAAGACGAAAATGGTAAAACCCACCAAGTGGCAACTAAAGACGATGGTATGAAATACGGTGGCGATAGCGGTGCGGTGATTAACAAAAAGCTTAATGAACAAGTAAACGTTATCGGCGGTATTACTGATGCTAGCAAGTTGACTACAGAAGATAATTTAGGTGTCGTATCCGACGGTACTGGTAATCTCAAGGTTCGTATGGCTAAAGACTTGAAAGGTCTTGAAACAGTAACCACTAAGGACGCTGCGGGCAACACCACAGTTGTGAACGGTGGAGGTGTAACAATTACACCTGCTAGCGGTAATGCTGTAAGCCTTACTAAAGATGGTCTCAACAACGGTGGTAATACAATTACCAATGTTGCGGCTGGTGTAAACGGCACTGATGCGGTTAACGTAAATCAATTAAAAGGTGCAACAGATAAGATGGCGAATGCAATCAATGCTGTAGCGGGTGAAACACAACGTGTAGGCGCTCATGCAGCGGCTATGGCTGCGTTGAAACCAATTCAATACGATCCATTGGAGCCAACTCAAGTAATGGCTGGTGTTGGTAATTACAGAGGTGAAACTGCGGCGGCGTTAGGTGTTGCACATTACTCTGCAGAAGATACTATGTTCCATTTGGGCGTATCTGTTGGTGGTCATCACAATATGGTGAATGCTGGTGTAACTCACAAATTCGGTAACTCCGATGCGAAGAAAGCGATTCCAGAACGTTATAAAGGTGGCCCTATCAGCTCTGTTTATGTGTTGCAAGATGAGGTAACAGCGTTGAAAGCTGAAAATGCACGTATGCAAGAAAGCCTTAACGAATTGTCTTCTGTGAAGGCTGATAATGCACGTATGCAACAACGTATTGATGAATTATCCTCTGTGAAGGAAGATAATGAACAAATGAAGGCTCAAATTGCATTGTTGATGCAACAAGCAGGGCTTACAAAGTAATTTTGACTTGATTAAATGGGTTATTTAGTATACTCTAGTCATGTAAGAATCATGTAAGGAATATGAAAGCCGCCCTTCGGGGGGCGGCTCGTCATTAGGAGGATTTATGAAATTCAAAACATTTATGCCTGTATTGGCACTTGCTTGTGTATGCGCGGTAGGTCAAGCGGATGCGGCTCAAGATCGATTGATGATGCCAGAACAACCGGCTGAACCATTAAACGTGATTGAAGCGGAAGTAGCTGTTCCTGTACCTAGCGAAGAAGTTCGCGACGTAGTGAATGCTTTCACACAATTCCAATTGGACCAAAAGGGCAAACGTATCATGGACGATTCTCGCGTTATGACTGGTCAAGAGCGTTACCGTAACAATGTGTTGTACTATATGAACGTTCGCCGCAGCTGGTACATCGTTAGTCATCGTTATAAAAATGATAGCTATGGTCGTTTAGCGTTAGATCGTTTGTACAACGATTACAAACAGTTCTTTACAGAACATGCGACTGTATCTGAAGACGCTAAATTGGACTATGCGCAACAAATCATCGATATTTTTGGATCGCAATACAGCCAATGTACATGATGATGAATTGCGTTTCTACATGAACGAAATGGTGATTTTCAGCTTGAACGAAGCTATGAAAGACGGTAATAATCGCGTGAAACCTGTAGATGAAAAAGCAGCTCCTGCGATGGACGAACTTCACACAGTGGACCTTCGCAAAGCGATTAATGCACCTACAATTCAATAATTTTAGATGATTCAATTATAAGAGTTAAGTGTTGTTGTGTTGTATTGTATTTCTTATAATTAATTGTATGATCGATAAAAAAATATCGGGGTGTTGTTTGTATTAACAATACCCCGATATTTTTATGCATATAATTTTGCAATCAATGTGATTCGCTGACCTTGAATCACCTTATATGTAATTTTTTTTACGATGGCCGTAAAGTTGTGATGCAGAAATTGTAACTGATCGTTAGGGTTGAACGTCCGCATCATATGTGAATACGCCTTCTTCCCCATTAAAGCGACCTTTGATTGTGAAAGTTTGATTATCTCGTGTAACTACGATATCTTCTTCGGTAACCGTATTTGGTTTATCTATATTTTGTGGTAAGATATTGAGTTCTGACATAGATTTCTTCCTCCTTTCTGCTTTCAGTATAACAATAAAAATTAAAAAACACATGGAGTAATCGTATAAATTGTTTTTATACACATATGCTCTATTTCTATAAAAGCCTATAAAGCCCGCCGATACGCCTTTAGAGGGACTTGGAATAAAAAAAGGAATGAAGGCGATTTGAATTTCACCTGTCATTCCTTTTACTATATAATAAAATGCTACCTTTATTGATTGTGCAATAGTTAATTGGCTTAAGTAGGTATGTAGTAATTGTGTACGTACATTGAGTCAAAAATGGCAGAAACACTGTACGATATCCGTTTATGAAAAAGATATCATTCTATTATATGGTCTATCATAAATCAGAATGATGAAGAGAAAATAAATTGGTTACATATGGTGTGATATTGGCACATAATAATGGAAAGTTTTTGTATTATTTATGAAAGTAGGTGAATAATAGTTAAAAAAATACATTGTTTATGCAGAATATTCAGTATATTTTAATTTTATCGAAATTATTAATAACTTAAATACAAAAAGTTTTATGAAAAATAAAATGAAAAAAAGTTTACAATTCCCGTAATATGTGGTATTTTAGATATACACATTCAAGAATATCGATGAATTCTCAATACATCATCGATCCATCATTGTTATTTCATTAAATATATAGGATAGTTAGTAAGTTTTATAAGTTTTATAGGAGAAAGATTAATGAATCGAGTATTTAAAGTGATTTGGAATCGCACAAAGGGCTGCTATGTTGTTGTAGCAGAAACAGCAAAGAACATGACGAAACGTTCCTCTTTGTCGGTTGTATTCTCTAAAATGGTAGGTGCTACAGCAGTTGCCGTTATATTGACAGGTGTTATGATGCCTACGGATACGTATGCGACATCAATAACGCGAGGTGATAATGCCTATGCTGAAAATGATGGCGGTATAGCAGTTGGTGATAAAACAGTATCAAAAGGAAACTATAGCGTGTCAATAGGATCAGAAGCATCTGTAGGGAAAGGTGATACCGATGAGAATAATGCCCAAAATGGTATTGCTATCGGACATAATGCAACAGTTAAAGTAGATCATGCGGGAGACCCTAAGATTCAAGATAAGAGTGGTGGTATTGCGATTGGTCATACCGCTTCAACTACAGAGATTAATGCAATTGCCATTGGTACTGGGGCTAAAGTGACTGCGGCACAAGCTGTTGCAGTAGGCCGTAATTCTAAAGTCTTTGTTCATAATGGCGTAGCAATGGGGAATGAAACTCGTGTTAATTCATTAAATGGTTTTGCATTGGGTAATAATGCAAAAGCTGGTTATGATGATCATGAGGCCGCTGTTGCAGGGCTAGCTAACGACCAAGCGTTCGGTTCCAATGCACGTGCTTGGGGTGGCTCCTCCATGGCGTTTGGTAATGATGCGAAGGCCGGCGGTGGCGGTGATATTGCTATGGGTAATGGCGCACAATCGAGAGCCCAATGGGGTGTAGCAATCGGTAATGGTGCAAAAGCACTAGGGCAAGCTGCTCGTGCAATCGGTGCTAATTCTACAGCTAGTGGTGTTAACTCTGCTGCTATGGGCTGGGATAGTGTGGCTAGTGGTGCTTCTTCTATCGCTATTGGTGAGACTTCAAAAGCGACTGCAGATAATTCTATTGCTATGAGTAAAGCTGCAATCGCAGCTGCAGATGATTCCATTGCTATCGGTAAAAATGCATCAGTTGATGCGAATCAACAACGATCGATTGCATTAGGTGCCAACTCCAAGACTGCTAATGTGGTGAGCACAGCAAATCAATTGGTAAATGGTTTGTGGTATAAAAACTATGCCGGCGGTTCTGCTGATTCCACACTTAGTGTAGGTAGCGATACGCTAAAACGTACTATTACAAATGTGGCTGCAGGTCGTGTGAATGCACAATCTACAGATGCAATCAACGGTAGCCAATTATATGGTGTTGCTAATACTTTAGGTAATTTAGCAAGCACTACAAAAGGCCTTTTAGGTGGCAATGCAGCGCTTGACCCTGATACGGGTAACTTGTCGATGAGTAATATCGGTAACACAGGTAAAGGCACGATTCATGATGCCATTAAATTCAATAAAGACACTATTGATAAAGGTCTTAACTTTGATGCTAATACAGGTGGTGCTAAAAATAATCTATTAGTTCTAAAGTTACTATCAAAGGTGATGGCAGCAATATCAATGCTGCAATTACACAAGCTAATGGTGATACAACTATTAATATGACATTAGGTAATACCATTAAAGTAGGCACAGCAAACCCTGTAACTATTGATGGTACTACTGGTCATGTAACCGGCCTTCAAAATAAAGACTGGAATGTAGATAATCCTGTGGCTGTATCTGGCCGAGCGGCTACTGAAGATCAGTTGAAAAAGGTAAATGATAAAGTTAATACCAATAAAGCTGCAATCGATAAAAATGCTGGTGATATCAATACTAACAAGCAAAATATCACTAAAAAAATGCTGGCGACATTGCAAATAACAAAACTGATATCGCTAAAAAAATAAGCAAGACATCTCTACTATTAATACAAAAATTAATAAAGGTTTGAATTTTGCTGGCGATACAGGCACTGTAAGTAATCGACAATTAGGTGATACAGTTATTGTTAAAGGCGGTGCTACTGGTGCATTGTCCGATGGCAATATCGGTGTTGCATCCGACGGCAATGGCACATTGAATGTGAAATTAGCTAAAACATTGACTGGCTTGGACAGCGTTACAGCTGGTGGCACTACTATCAATAACGGTGGTTTGACTGTAGGCGGTAAAACGTATGTGTCTCCATCAGGTCTCAATGCGAATAATCAAAAGATCACTAATGTTGCTAATGGTAGCGACCCTAATGATGCAGTTAACTATAGCCAATTACAAGCTGCTATCGGTGGTACAGCTAAAGCATCCACTGTAAAACCAAAAGATGCAAATATAACTGTAACAGAAGCTACAAATGCTAATGGGGGCAAAGAATTTACTGTTGGTTTAGGCAATAAAATTACCGTAGGTACTGCAAACCCTGTAACTGTAGACGGTGATGCTGGTCATGTAACAGGCCTTACAAATACAGATTGGGATGTAGACAATCCTGTAGCTGTACATGGTCGCGGTGCTACAGAAGATCAGTTGAAAAAGGTTAACGATAAAGTTAACACTAATAAAACCGCTATCGATAAAAATGCTGGAGATATTACTACTAATAAGCAAAATATCTCCACTATTAATACAACCATTAGTAAAGGCTTGAATTTTGCTGGCGATACTGGTGCTGTAAGTAATCGACAATTAGGTGATACAGTTACTGTTAAAGGCGGTGCTACAGGCACATTGTCCGACGGTAATATCGGTGTTGAATCCGACGGCAATGGCACATTGAATGTGAAATTAGCTAAAACATTGACTGGCTTGGACAGTGTTACAGCAGGTGGTACTACTATTAACAACGGTGGCTTGACTGTGGGTGGTAAGAATTATGTATCTCCAACAGGTATCAATGCGAACGATCAAAAAATTACCAATGTTGCTGATGGTACTGTAGGTGCAGGTAGCAAAGACGCTGTAAACGGCGGTCAATTACACGAGGCTAAAAACGAATTAAATACTAATATCAGTAATGCCAAAACTGAACTAATCAATAAAGGTCTTCGTTTCAACGCTGATAATAACGATGAAAAAAACGAATAAACTTGGTTCTAAAGTAACAGTAAATGGTGATGGTAATATTACTACTGAAATTACGCAAACTGGCGATGATACTACAATCGGCGTTAAATTGAACAAAAACCTTAATGTTCAAACATTGACAGCTACAGATACTGTGAAAGCCGGCGGTGTAACAATGGGTAAACACGCTGATACTAAGAACTATGTAACTGGTCTTGATAATAAAGATTGGGATGTGAATACATCTAATCCTGTAAGCGGTCGTGCTGCTACAGAAGATCAATTGAAAAAGATTAGTGATGTTGTTAAGAATCAAGGTGCTGCTGCTACAGATTACCGTTTGGTGAAAAATACAGCTGCTGCAGATGAGGCTTATACTGTTGATTCTAATGGCGATGTTGACTTGACTGTAGAGGATAAAAACCATGCAGGTCAAAAAGAAACTGTTAAGATTAAGGATGTTGCATCTAAATCTAGCCTTGATAAATTGACAGATCGTGCTGTTAAGTATGACTTGGATCCTGCTGGCACTGTTGATAAAAACTAAAGTAAGTTACGAAGGTCCCTGCCTATGCTAACAAAGCGGGTGGCACTCATGTGACAAACTTGGCATATGCTACAGGCAACGATGGTAGCGAAGCGGTTAATGTGGATTACTTGAAAGATAAAATCAAAGATAGTGAAGACGCATTAACTAATAAAGGTTTGAAATTCGATGCTAACAGTGGCGGTGTAAAAAAACTAATAAACTTGGCTCTACGGTTACTGTTAAGGGCGAAGGTAATGATATTGATGCTAACTACAGCGGTGAAAACATTAAAACTTTCATCACACAAGATCAAGCTGGCAACACAACTATCGATGTGAAGATGAACAAAAACCTCAAAGCTAATAGTGTGGCTATTGCTGGTAAAAACGGTCAAGACGGCGTTACACTTAAAGGTGGCGACGCTAAAAACGGTGTAGATGGTACAAGCATTAATCGTTTAGTGACCGAAGATAAAGACGGTAATACACATACACTTGCAACTCTTGACGATGGTATGATGTACGGCGGCGATACAGGAAATGTGATTAAAAAGAAACTTAACAACCAAGTGAATGTTAAGGGCGGTATCTCCGATGAAAGCAAATTAGCGACTGAAGACAACATCGGTGTTGTTTCCGACGGTTCCGATACATTGAAATTGCGCTTAGCGAAAGAATTGAAAGGCTTGACGTCTGCTACTTTCACAAACGGCGGCAATAATACTGTTATCAATGGTGATGGCATGACCATCAATCGTGCTGGTGGCGATGCAGTAAGTCTTACAAAAGACGGCTTAAATAACGGCGGTAACAAGATTACGAATGTTGCTGATGGCACGGACCCTAACGATGCAGTTAATAAATCTCAATTGGATAAAGCTACAGCAGCTGCATCCACAACGGTATCTGCAGGTAATAATATTACTGTGACACCTAGCACCAATGCGAATGGTTCCAAGAATTATGAAGTAAGTCTTAAAGATCAAGTGACATTGGGCTCTGATGCTACGAAACAAATCGCAATGGATGGTACTACAGGTACTATCAAAGCTGGTGATAAAGTTACAATCGACGGCAACAAAGGTACTATTAAAGCGGGTAATGTAACGATTGACGGTGAAAAACGGTACAATTAAAGCGGGCGACAAGGTAACTATTGACGGTAAAGATGGTAAGATTGCAGCAGGCAAGGTATCTGTTGATGGCAAAAGACGGTTATGTGACCGGTTTGGAAAAATAAAGATTGGGATCCTAACAACATCACAAGCGGTCGTGCGGCTACAGAAGATCAATTGCAAAAAAATCTCACAAATCCTTAGATAATAAGATTAATAACTTAGGTGATAAAATCACGAAAAAAAGGTTTGAACTTTGGTGCCAATAGTGGTAATCCAGTTCATAAGAATTTAGGTGAAACTGTATCCGTTGTAGGTACAGGCGATAAAGCTGATACTAATTACTCTTCTGAAAATATTAAAACAAAAATTAATGCAGATGGTAATATAGAGGTTATGATGGATAAAGACCTCAAAACTGACAGCGTAACTACTGATAAGGTGAAAGTTGGTAAAAACGGTAAGGATGGCGTATCCATTACTGGCCCTAATGGTGCTGACGGTACAGATGGCAAGGTAGGCATTACTGGTAAAGACGGTAAAGATGCTGTATCCATGTCCGGCAAAGACGGTGTTGGTCATATCGGTTTAACTGGTAAAGACGGCCGTAATGCGGATATTACCGTTGATAAAGGTGATCCAGACTTAGACGGTAACAACATCACTCGTATTAAGTACCAAGACGAAAACGGTAAGACACACCAAGTGGCAACTAAAGATGATGGTATGAAATACGGTGGCGATAGCGGTTCCGTAATCAAGAAAAAGCTTAACGAACAAGTTAATGTAGTGGGTGGCATTACTGATGCTAGCAAGTTGACTACAGAAGATAATTTAGGTGTTGTATCCGATGGTACTGGCAACCTTAAGGTTCGTATGGCGAAAGACTTGAAAGGTCTTGAAACAGTAACAACTAAGGATGCTGCAGGTAATACGACAGTTATGAACGGTGGCGGTGTAACAATTACACCTGCCGGCGGTAATGCTGTAAGTCTTACTAAAGATGGCCTCAACAACGGCGGTAATACAATTACCAATGTAGGCCCTGGCGTAAACGGCACGGATGCAGTTAACGTAAATCAATTGAAAGGTGCTACAGATGGGTTAGCTAATGCTATTAACTCCGTAGCGGGCGAAACACAACGTGTAGGCGCACATGCAGCGGCTATGTCTGCATTGAAACCTATTCAATATGATCCGTTGGAACCAACTCAAGTGATGGCCGGTATCGGTAATTACAGAGGTGAAACTGCGGCGGCTCTTGGCGTTGCACATTACACAGCAGAAGATACAATGTTCCATGTAGGTGTATCTGTTGGTAGCCACCATAACATGGTAAATGCTGGTGTAACTCGTAAATTCGGTACTTCCGATGCGAAGAAAGCAGTTCCTGAACGTTACAAAAGGTGGCCCTATTAGCTCCATGTACGTAATGCAAGATGAAATGACTGCTTTGAAAGCTAAGTACGAAAAAGTACAACGCGACAATGAAGAAATGAGAGCACAAATTGCATTATTGATGCAACAAGCGGGCTTGAAATAATATGAAATAACATATTGATACGGCAGTGCTTATAAAAGGCGCCAAAAGCGAAATGCTTTTGGCGCCTTTTTGCATGCAAGAAATAGTTTAAATGGCTGTTATGAGTATATATATATGTCATGGTTAAATTGTAATGTAATTAAAAATAGGTGAGTGATATAGGTGAGTAAAAATTGGATCATAATAGTTTACTAAGGTGAAATACATTTTTCATGAAGTTAAATTTATGCGAAAAAAATTAGTACATTTAGCATATTCATAAGATATATGGCAGAGTTTTTGTATATTCATAAATATTTATGATTTGGAAGTGAGTGTAGAGTGAAAAAAATTTTTTTACTTTTAGTATAGAATATGATATGTTTAATATGATATGCATCGGTAAATAGCCATATATTAACTATATTTTTACTTTTTAAAATAGTTATAAAAATATTTTATTATATTCATATAATCTGATAGTTTTTATGCAAGGAGTAAGACGAGATGAACCGAATTTTTAAGGTAATCTGGAGCCGTACAAAGGGATGTTATGTCGTTGTGGCTGAAACAGCGAAGAATATGTCGAAACGATCGACAATGACTTCGGTGTTTGCTAAGATGCTCGGAATTTCTATCTGTACTGTTATGTTAGCAGGAGGGATTATACCAACTGAAGCGCAGGCATCTTCATTGCCATGGGGCGATAATGCTAAGGCTAAAAATGGTACTGTAGCGATAGGTGACAATAGTACAGCAATGGCAGATAATAGTGTGGCTTTGGGTACAGGTGCTACTGTTACAGAAACTAATAGGGCTGGTGTTGGTAATGTGCAAGGCGTTGCAATCGGAAGAAATGCAACGGTTGAAGTAAATAATGGTGTTGCGATAGGAAATGCGACAAAAGTAGCTTCTTTAAATGGTTTTGCCCTCGGTAATACCTCTTGGGCTGGATATGATGAGGCCGGTAATTATATAGGTGCTGATAATGATCAAGCATTTGGTACCAATGCCAGAGCTTGGGGTGGATCCTCCATGGCTTTTGGTAATAATGCTAAAGCTGCTGCCGGTGGTGCGGTTGCAATGGGTAACGGGTCGCAGGCAAGAGGTAAATGGGCCGTTGCACTGGTAATAATGCACAAGCTAAGGGCGAAGGGTCCAGAGCTCTTGGTGTAAACTCCTATGCAGTAGGACTCAACTCCATTGCAATGGGCTGGGAAAGTAATGCCCGTGAGGATTCTTCTATAGCTATTGGTACAGATTCTGACTCAGTTCAGAAAAATAGTATTGCCATCGGTAATCGTGCAGTTAGCAATGCAGAGGATAGTGTTACTCTTGGTAGAAATACGACGGTAAACAAAAATCATAATCGCTCAGTTGCATTAGGTACTAATTCTGCGACTGCGGATACTCATAGTACACCGAATCAGCTTGTAAATGGTTTGTGGTATAAGAATTTAGCGGGAGGAACGGCAGATTCTACCGTAAGTATTGGTAATGATACAGTAAAACGCACGATTACAAATGTGGCAGCAGGGCGTATGAATCCTTCGTCTACAGATGCTATTAATGGTAGTCAGCTATATGCCGTAGCAAATAGCTTGGGCAATTTAGCCACTACTACTAAAAATATCCTTGGCGGTAATGCAGCGCTCGATCCTGATACCGGTAAATTAACGATGAGTGATATCGGCTTTACAGGTAAAAGCACGATCCACGATGCTATTAGATATAATAAAGACAATATCGATAAGGGATTGTTCTTTTATGGTGATAACTTTGTTCAGAACCAAGTAAAATTAGGTGACACAGTAAGAATAAAAGGTGGCGCTACCGGTGCTTTGGCTGACAACAATATTGGGGTTCAAGCAGACGGAAATGGCACACTAAATGTGAAATTGGCTAAAAAATTAACTGGTTTGGATAGCGTAACAGCAGGAACTGCTACGATTGATAATAAAGGGGTGTCTGTAGGCACTAAACTCTATGTGTCAACCGGTGGCCTTAATGCCAATAATCAACAGCTTAGAGGTGTTGCAGACGGTAGCGGTAGTCAGGATGCAGTTAACTACGGTCAGTTGCAACGCGCAATTAACGGTACAGCTAAAGAAGCCATAGTAAAAGCAAATGATGATGGTAATATTACGGTAAGGGAAAACTCAACGGCGAAAGGTGGTAAGGAGTATACTGTTGGCTTAAATTATAAGATTACTGTAGGGAAAGGGGCGGCCTCGCATCCTGTAACCATAGATAGTGGTACAGGAACGGTCACAGGTCTTACCAATACATCATGGAATGTAAATAATCCAGCACCCTGTTACAGGGCGTGCTGCTACGGAAGATCAGTTAAAAGCGGGTTAATGAGAGAGTTAATTCCAATCAGTATTTTATTAATCAAAAATACGCAGAATATCTCAGATAACTCAAGCCGTATTGGTGCCAATGCACGAAATATCACAAAAATACAAGGTGATATTACTACTAATAAGAATGATATTAACACTATCAATAATACTCTTGAAAAAGGGCTCTATTTTAGCAGCGATACAGGTGCTTCGATTAAGAGAAAAATTAGGTGATACTCTAGTCATTAAAGGCGGTGCTACAGGGGCATTATCCGATAATAATATTGGTGTTGTATCCGATGGTACCGGTAGATTGACTGTAAAGTTGGCAAAATATTTAACAGGATTAGAGAGCGTTAATGCAGGAAATACTACTATTAGTAAAAATGGTTTGAGTGTAGGTGCTAGAACCTATGTAACACCTGATGGCATCAATGCTAATAATCAAAAGATTACTGGTGTTGCTAATGGTACAGCGCCTAACGATGCGGTTAATTTCAGTCAATTACAAAGTGCTATCGGTGGTACTGCAAAGGCGACTACAGTAAAATCAAAGGATGCAAATGTAACCGTAACAGAAGGTACCAATGTGAATGGTGGTAAGGAATACACTGTTGGATTGGGCAATAAACTTGGTGAGGTACGGCACATCCTGTAACTGTGGACGGAACCGCAGGAACTGTAACAGGACTTACTAATGCTGCTTGGAATGTAAATAATCCACAAGCCGTAACTGGTCGTGCTGCAACGGAAGATCAGTTAAAAACTGTTAATACGCAAGTCAATACAAATAAGGATAAAATAGCTCAGAACACAACTGACATTGCTCAAAATGCGACTGATATCGGTAAGAATAAACAAGATATAACTAAGAACAAGACTGATATAGCTCAAAATACTACTGATATCGGTAAAAATAAGACTGATATTGCACAAAAACAAGCAAAATATTACTCAGAACACACAAGATATTGCGACCAATAAAAATGCTATCTCTACAATCAATACAACTATTGCTAAAGGTCTTAACTTTGATGGAGACAGCGGTGCTGCAATCAACAAACAGTTGGGCGATAAGCTTAGCATCAAAGGCGGTGCCGCAGCTGCGAATTTGACAGACAATAATATCGGTGTCGTATCTGATGGCAGCACATTAAATGTGAAACTAGCTAAGACATTAACTGGTTTTGGACAGTGTGACAGCTGGTGGTACAACTATCAATAATGGGGGCTTAACCGTAGGCGGTAAGACCTATGTAACTCCGAGCGGCATTAATGCGAATGACAAGAAAAATAACTAATGTTGCTGATGGTGAAGTAGCAGCTAACTCCAAAGAGGCGGTTAACGGCGGTCAACTTCATGCGGCTAAAAACCGAATTAAATAACAACATTAATAATGCTAAAACTGAATTAAACAAAAAAATATCGGTGATGCCAAAAACTGAACTTAATAAGAATATTAATGACGCTAAGACTGAACTGAACGGCAATATAGATAATGCTAAAACCGAGTTAAACAATAACATATCGACTGCGAAGAATGATGTGATTAACACAGGCCTTAAGTTTGATGCGGATACAGGCGGTGTTAAGACCAATAAACTGGGTTCCAAGGTAACGGTAAATGGCGATGATAATATCACGACAGAAATCAGTCAAACCGGTGATGATACTAAGATCGGGCTTAAATTAAAGAAAGATCTTAATGTTACTACTGTTACTGCTACTGATACTGTGAAAGCTGGCACTGTGACTATAGGCAAACAAGCTGGTGGTGCTGGCGGTGCAAACGGTAACTTTGTGACAGGGCTCGATAATAAGTCTTGGAACGCGGATAATCCTCAAGCTGTAAGTGGTCGTGCTGCTACGGAAGATCAGTTGAAATCCGTTAATGATAAGGTCAATACAAATGTAACCAATATCAATAAAGGATTAAACTTTAACGGCGATAGCGGTGCTGCGATTAATAAAAAATTAGGCGACACTGTTACCATTAAAGGTGGTGCTATGGCGGATCTTACGGATAATAATATCGGTGTCGTGTCTGATGGCAGCACATTAAATGTGAAACTAGCTAAAACATTAACTGGTTTGGATAGCGTAACGGCTGGTGGAACAACTATTAATGGTAGTGGTTTGACCGTAGGCGGCAAGACCTACGTAACGCCAAACGGTATCAATGCAAATAATCAAAAGATTACCGGTCTAGCAAAAGGCACAGATCCTACTGATGCGGTTAACTTCAGTCAGTTGCAGGATGCTATCGGTGGAACTGCTAAGGCAAGTACTGTGAAAGCTAAAAACAGCAACATCACTGTAGAAGAAGGTACAAATGCAGCCGGCGGTAAGGAATATACTGTCGGATTAGGGGATAAAATCACCTTAGGAACTGCTAATCCTGTATCTGTGGATGGTACTGCAGGCACGGTAACTGGCCTAACCAATACTGCTTGGGATGTAAATAATCCACAAGCCGTAACCGGTCGTGCTGCAACAGAAGATCAGTTGAAATCTGTTAATACACAGGTTAATACAACAAGGATAAAATAGCTCAAAACACAACTGACATTGCTCAGAATACGACTGATATTGGTAAGAATAAACAAGATATAACTAAGAACAAGGCTGATATTGCTCAAAATACGACTGACATCGGTAAAAATAAGACTGATGTTGCACAAAATAAACAAAATATTGCTCAAAATACGCAAGATATTACGACTAATAGAAATGCTATTTCTGCCATCAATACGACTATTGCTAAAGGTCTTAACTTTGATGGAGATAGCGGCGCTGTAATTAACAAACAGTTGGGTGATAAAGCTTTAGCATCAAGGGCGGTGCAGCGGCTGTTAACTTGACGGACAATAATATTGGTGTCGTATCTGATGGCAGTACGTTAAACGTGAAGTTAGCTAAAACATTAACTGGTTTGGACAGCGTAACAGCTGGTGGCACAATCATCAATAGTGGTGGTTTGACCGTAGGCGGTAAGAATTATGTATCTCCAAATGGCATCAATGCGAATGATCAAAAGATTACCAATGTTGCTAATGGCGACGTGGCGGCTAACTCAAAGATGCGGTGAACGGCGGTCAATTGCATGACACTAAAACTGAGTTAAATAAAAATATTAGCGATGCTAAGACCGAGTTGAATAAAAACATTGGTGATACTAAGGCTGAATTAAATAAAAACATTAGTGACACTAAAACCGAACTCAACAACAATATTAATGATGCTAAGACCGAGCTTACCAATAAAGGCCTTCGTTTCAATGCGGATAATGACGACGAAATAACGAATAAACTAGGCTCTAAGGTAACAGTAAACGGCGATGATAACATCACCACAGAAATCACGCAAACTAGTGATGATACGAAGATTGGTCTTAAATTGAAGAAAAATCTTAATGTTACATCTGTTACTGCAGCGGAAACTGTGAAAGCCGGCACGATAACCATGGGGAAACAATCCGATGGTGCAAGCCCTGCTAATATGGGCAACTACGTAACAGGTCTTGATAATAAGGCTTGGAGTATTGATAACCCTACGTTTGTATCTGGCCGTGCAGCAACAGAAGACCAATTGAAGACAGTTACTGAAGCTATCAAAACTCAAGGCGCTAGTGCAACGGACTTTAGTCTCGTTGCAAATCCTACGGCGGGCTCCAATGGTGACTATACTGTAGATGCTAACGGTGACGTGGCATTGACCGTACAGGATAAGAACCATCCGGCTCAAACAAAAACCGTAACAATTAAGGATGTGGCGTCTAAATCCGAAGTGGATAAAGGCTTGAACTTTGACGGTGACTCTGGCACAACTATCAACAAGAAGCTAGGTGGTACTGTTGCCATTAAAGGCGGAGCTGCGACCACAGATTTAACGGATAATAATATTGGCGTTGTATCTGACGGCAATACATTGAACGTGAAGTTAGCTAAAACATTGACTGGTTTGGACAGCGTAACAGCTGGCGGTACAACCATTAATAGTGGTGGTTTGACCGTAGGCAATAAGACCTATGTATCTCCTAACGGCATCAATGCGAATGACCAAAAAGATTACCAATGTTGCTAATGGCGACGTGGCGGCAAACTCCAAAGATGCAATCAATGGTGGTCAATTGCATGAAGCTAAAGCTGAACTTAATAAAAAGCATTGGTGATACTAAGTCTGAATTAAATAAAAAATATTAGCGATGCTAAGACCGAGTTGAATAAAAAAATATCAGTGATACTAAATCCGAGTTGAATAAAAACATCGGTGATACCAAGACTGAGCTCAATAAAAATTGGTGACACTAAAACTGAACTCAACAATAATATTAATGACGCTAAGACTGAACTTACTAATAAAGGCCTTCGTTTTAATGCGGATAATAACGCTGAAAAAACGAATAAGCTAGGATCCAAGGTAACAGTAAACGGCGACGACAATATTACGACGGAAATCACGCAAACCGGTGACGATACGAAGATTGGTCTTAAATTGAAGAAAGACCTTAACGTTACCACTGTTACGGCAGCGGAAACTGTGAAAGCTGGCACTGTAACGATGGGTAAACAATCCGATGGTGCAACTCCTGCTAATATGGGCAACTATGTAACTGGTCTTGATAATAAGGATTGGAGTATTGATAACCCTACAATTGCATCTGGCCGTGCAGCAACGGAAGACCAGTTGAAAACAGTTAGTGACGAAGTTAAGAAACAAGGCGCTAGTGCAACGGACTTCAGTCTTGTTGCTAATCCTACGGCGGGTTCTAATGGTGACTACACTGTAGATGCTAACGGTGACGTGGCATTGACAGTTCAAGATAAGAACCATCCGGATCAAACGAAAACCGTAACGATTAAAGATGTGGCGTCTAAATCTGAAGTGGATAAAGGCTTGAACTTTGATGGTGACTCAGGTACGACTATCAATAAGAAGCTAGGTGGTACTGTTGCCATTAAAGGCGGAGCTGCGGCGGCAGATTTAACGGATAACAATATTGGCGTTGTATCTGATGGCAATACATTGAACGTGAAGTTATCAAAAACATTGACCGGCTTGGACAGCGTAACAGCCGGCGGTACAACCATCAATGGTGGCGGTTTGATCGTAGGCGGTAAGACCTATGTATCTCCAAACGGCATCAATGCAAACGACCAAAAGATTACCAATGTTGCTGATGGTAATATTGCTGCTAATTCTAAAGATGCGGTTAACGGCGGTCAATTGCATGACGCTAAATCTGAGTTAAATAAAAAAACATTAGTGATGCTAAGACCGAGTTGAATAAAAAAATATTGGGTGATACCAAGGCTGAATTAAATAAAAAATATTAGCGATACTAAGACCGAGTTGAATAAAAATATCAGTGATACCAAAAACTGAACTCAACAATAATATTAATGACGCTAAGACTGAACTGACCAATAAGGGCCTTCGTTTTGATGCGGATAATAACGATGAAAAAACGAACAAGCTAGGCTCTAAGGTAACAGTAAACGGCGACGAAAATATTACGACAGAAATCAGTCAAACTGGTGACGATACGAAGATCGGCCTTAAATTGAAGAAAGATCTTAATGTTACATCTGTTACGGCTACGGAAACTGTGAAAGCTGGCACTGTAACCATGGGTAAACAGTCCGATGGTGCAAGCCCTGCTAATATGGGTAACTACGTAACAGGTCTTGATAATAAGACTTGGGATGCAGGTAATGTCGTATCCGGTCGTGCTGCAACAGAGGACCAATTGAAACAAGCTTTGGCAGGTCAAACTGATACAGGCCTTAAATTCAATGCCAATGTAGGCGGTGTACAAACTAATAAATTAGGCTCTACTATCACTGTTCAAGGTGAAGGCAAAGCTGCTGATGCCGACTATAGTGGTGATAATATTAAGACTTTCATCAAACAAGATGCTGCAACAGGTAATACAACAATTGATGTAAAAATGAACAAAAACCTTAAGGCTGAATCTGTGAAAGTCGGCAAAGACGGTAAGGACGGCGTATCTCTTACAGGTCCGGATGCGGCGAATGGCACCGACGGTAAAGTAGCTGTTACAGATAAGAACGGCAAGGATGTAGTGTCTATGTCCGGTAAAGACGGTGTAGGTCACATCGGTTTAACTGGTAAAGATGGTCATAGTGCGGATATTATCGCTGATAAAGGCGCTGCTGATATTAATGGAAATGAAATCACGCGCATTAAATATCAAGATGAAAATGGTACAACCCATCAAGTGGCAACCAAAGATGATGGCATGGCATACGGTGGCGACTCCGGCACTACCATCAAGAAGCAACTTAATGAACAATTGGACATTAAGGGTGGTGTCACCAATGAATCTGAGTTGACCGAAAACAATATCGGTGTTATTAGCAAAAATAATATCCTTAATGTTCGTTTGGCAAAAATCTGAAAGGCCTAGATTCCATAACTTTCAACAATGGCAATAATGGTGCAAACGGTAAAAACCGTTGTTAATGGTGAAGGCATGACCGTTCAAGATAAGGGATGGCAACCCGTTGACTGCTATTACAAAGGACGGCGTGAAGATTACCAATGGTCCATCTATGACGAAAGATGGTATTGATGCAGCCGGCAATAAGATTACAAACGTAGCTGACGGTACAAATCCCTAAGGATGCGGTTAATAAATCTCAATTGGATACAGCGGCTAACGCTGCTAAGGCAATCGTAACAGAAGGTAATAATATCAAAGTTGATAAGACCACTAATGGTGATGGCTCTACAAATTACAAAGTGGGCCTCAAAGACCAAATAACAATGGGAGCTGATGCTACGAAACAAATTGCGATGGATGGTACAACAGGTACGATCAAAGCCGGTGACAAGGTTACAATCGACGGCAACAAAGGCACCATTAAAGCAGGTGATAAAGTTGAAATCGATGGCGATAAAGGCACAATCAAGGCTGGTAATATTGCGATTGACGGTACAAACGGTACAATTAAGGCTGGCGACAAGGTAACTATTGATGGTAAAGATGGTAAGATCGCGGCAGGTAAAGTATCTGTTGATGGCAAGGACGGTCATGTGACAGGTTTGGAAAACAAAGATTGGGATCCTAACAATATCACAAGTGGTCGTGCTGCTACAGAAGATCAATTGCAGAAGTCCCATAAAACCTTGGATAATAAGATTAATAACTTAGGTGATGACATTACGAAGAAAGGTATGGATTTTTGCCGGTAATACAGGCGATTTCCACCGTGATTTAGGTCAAAAGGTTACTATCAAAGGTGAAGGTCAAGGGGCTGATAGTGATTATTCCGGTGAAAATATCAAAACAGTAGCCGAAAATGGTAATGTTACTATTAAAATGGCTAAGAATCTTAAGACCGATAGCGTTACTACCAAAACGGTTACTGCTGATACGGTTAATACTGATAAGGTGAAAGTCGGCAAAAACGGTCAAGATGGCGTTTCCATTACAGGTCCAGACGCTGCGAGATGGTACAGACGGCAAAGTAGCTATTACAGGTAAAGACGGTAAAGATGCTGTATCTATGTCCGGCAAAGACGGTGTTGGTCATATCGGTTTAACTGGCAAAAGATGGTCGCAATGCAGATATGATTGCTGATAAGGGCGATTCTGATCTCAGGAGGTAATGCTATTACTCGTATTAAGTACCAAGATGAACAGGGGCAAGACACATCAAGTGGCAACCAAAAGACGATGGTATGAAATACGGTGGTGATTCCGGTAATGTGATTAACAAAAAGCTTAACGAACAGGTAAAACGTAATCGGTGGTATTACTGATGCTAGCAAGTTGACTACAGAAGATAATGTAGGGTGTTGTATCTGACGGCACTAATCTTAAAGTTCGTATGGCGAAAGATTTGAAAGGTCTTACGTCCGTAACGACTAAGGATGCTGCAGGTAACTCTACGGTTGTGAATGGTAGCGGTGTAACGATTACCCCTGCTAGCGGTAATGCTGTAAGCCTTACTAAAGACGGATTGAATAATGGTGGTAAAACAATTAGCAATGTAGGTCCTGGTGTAAACGGTACGGATGCGGTTAACGTAAATCAATTGAAAGGAGTTACGGAGGGCATGGCCAATGCTATTAATTCCGTGGCGGGCGAAACGCAACGTGTAGGTGCTCATGCGGCGGCTATGTCTGCGTTGAAACCGATTCAATATGATCCGTTAGAGCCAACTCAAGTGATGGCTGGTATTGGTAATTACAGAGGCGAAACTGCAGCAGCTTTAGGTGTTGCTCACTACACATCGGAAGACACTATGTTCCATGCAGGCGTATCTGTTGGTAGTCGTCATAATATGGTGAATGCCGGTGTAACTCGTAAATTCGGTTCTTCTGATGAGAAGAAGGCTATTCCTGAACGCTACAAGGGCGGTCCTATCAGTTCTATGTACGTAATGCAGGATGAAATGACTGCTTTGAAAGCTGAAAATGCACGCATGAAAGCGCAGGATGAAAAAAATTAACTGCAGACTATGCGGCATTAAAAGAAGATAATCTTCGTCTACAGAAAGATAACGAAGAAACTAAGCGACAATTGGCTCTTATTATGAGTCGTTTAGGCATGTAATTCATATATGTTTCATCTTAAATTCATGTGGTAAAAAGTGAGCTGATGTACCAGAAAATACCCATGAAAATTAGATGATTTTAACCCTATATGGTATATAAAAATGAAAGAACGAAAGTCTACTGTGAAAGGACTTTCGTTCTTTTTGTGTTTGACTTCACAAACTTTTCATAATAGTGTATAATACAGAACATATAATTTTAATCGAAAAATTATAAATGTGATTAATTTACTATAAAAATCATTAGCTTTTAGATTATAAGTGTTGTTTTGGCCCATTGTTGTAAGGGTTTTTATGATTGAAAATATATTTAAATGAGTAAGAAAAATCAATTTTTAAAAAGAAGTTTAAAGTTCTGAAAAATAAATGAGCGAAATATGAAAAATATATTTACATTCATAAAACTAATCTGATATTTTATATGTATAGTAATTAAATTTTTGATGAAAAATTTTATTATTTTTTTAGTGTTTTAGTGTTGGTTTTAGAATCCCTTATAAAACTGTGTGAAAAGGTAGGTACTACTAAATGAATCGTATTTATAGGGTAATTTGGAGTCAGGTACGGGGCGCATATGTCGTTGTATCTGAAATTGCAAAAAGCCATACTCGTGGCTCCAAAAGCTTTGTTAGTAATTCCGCAAAAGCTTCGGTAAAAGTTGGCTTGGCGGCTATGGTTTTTAACCTGCGGTAGTGGGTTGATTTCGGGTGTTCAGGCAGAATCTGATCGAGGGGTTGCTTTAACACCAGCTAATGCGGATCCTGCGAATCCTAAGGAACATACTGCGGGCGGTGTGACATGGTTAACACCAAAGCCTGGTGCACCAACTATTAATATGTTTGACTATAATACGCCAGGGAATAAAGGACAAGGTTACTTGTATACCAATAACAAGGTATTTGGTATCCAAATCGGTAATAAGGCTAGTGCACGCGCTGATGATGGATCTGTATCTGGTATTTCTATCGGCGATTATTCTAACTCTCGTGGATTGGGTGTGGCCCTTGGTCATTATGCACAGTCCAACGATATTGGTTCTCTTGCGATAGGTGCAGCTACAAAAGCGGATGGATTCAACTCCTTGGCGATGATGCGTCAAGCCTATGCAGGCGAACAATATGCGGCAGCTATCGGTACAGCAGCATCCGCACAAGGTAAAGCCAGCTTGGCGATGGGGCACTCCGCATTGGCAACAGGTGAGCAATCCATTGCTATTGGTTCAGCTAATCCTGAACCTCTAAAAGATAATAAAGGTACTAAGTACACAAAATACGATGAAAAAACTAATACCCAAGCTAATGCAGCTCGTGCTATTGCTATCGGTCAAGGTGCTAAATCAGATACCGAAGATAGCGTTGCTATGGGTACAGGTGCTAATGTAGTAGCAGGTAGAAATTATAAAGGCGAGGATTTTTACTCACGGCATAGCTATCGGCAGTAATGCCCTTTCTCAGGGAATACAAGGTGTAGCTATCGGTAACGGTGCAGCACATTATCGTGATAATGCGGTAGCAATTGGTAACAATGCTAAAACATATGCTGTAGACGGTGTTTCGATCGGTAATAATGCTGAAGCAGGTATTCAAAATGACCCTCAATATAAAGTAAATAACTCCGTTGCTGTAGGTAACTCTGCGCGTGCTCATGGTGGTTCCGGCGTGGCATTAGGGTAATGATACATATGCATTGGGCGGATCTTCTGTAGCAGCAGGTAATGCGGCATGGGCATTAGGTGAACGTTCTACAGCAATCGGTAATAACGCTCATTCCGAAGGTTACGGCTCTATTGCTATGGGTCGTGAAGCTAGTGCTTTGAGTACTCAAGATGGGGACAAGAAAAATGTTGTGGCTATCGGTGATGATGCACAGGCAACTGGTTCTCGTTCCATCGCATTGGGCGTAAGCGCTCAAGCTGGTACATTAGAACGTGTACGTGATCGTAGTGTTTATAAAGATAATCCTGAATTAATCACTAAACTTAAAGCTCAAAAAGAAGTAACTGATGCTGTAGCAATCGGTAGTGAAGCAAGTGTACAAGCAAACGAAGGCTTAGCTCTTGGTAGCAATGCGACAGTAACTAACGTTCGTGGCGTTGCGTTAGGTGCTAAATCTGAAACAGCGGCTCCTGTGAGCACTGCTAGTGAAACTATTAACGGCTTGAAATATAACTATGCAGGCGGTACTGCTGATTCCACAGTTAGCGTTGGTAACAATTCTACAAAACGTACAATCACTAACGTAGCTGCTGGTCGTGTAAGTGCACAATCTACAGATGCTATTAATGGTAGCCAATTATATGGCGTTGCTAATGCAGTAGGTAATGTAGCTAACAGCACTAAGAATATCTTAGGCGGCAATGCTCAGGTTGACCAAAACGGCTCTATCACCATGACTAATATTGGTGATACAGGTAAAAACACTATTCATGAAGCTATCAAATCCGCAAATTCTGGTTGGGAACTTCAAGTTAATGGCCAAAAGGTTAAAGATGTAAAAGCTCCAAACCGTACAGTGAACTTTAACGCTGGTAAAAATATTAAATTAGAAGGCTCTGGAGACAATGTTACTGTTGCAACAGTTGATAATGCAAACTTCAACTCCGTTACAACTGGTAGCGTATCTATGAGCAAAACCGGTATCAATGCTGGTGGTTATCAAATTACCAATGTACAATCTGGCGGTGATACATTAACAAATGCGGCTAATATCGGTGATATTTCTCGTATTGCTGCAAAATACGATAAATACTTGCAACGTGGTTCTGCAACGTATGAAGCAAACGGTAATGGCAAGATTAACATGACCGGTACAAATGGCTTGACTGCTGAAGTAACAGGTTTGAAAAAACACGTATGTTACATCTGGTACAGTATCCAATGACGGTAAGAGATTGACATTGACACGTAATGACAATCAAACATTCGATGTTGATATCTCTAAAATCTCTAATGGTCTTTCCAAAACTGACTACCGTTTGATTGCAAACCCTGCAGCAGGTAGCAATGGCGAATATAAAGTAGCTGCTGATGGTAGCATGACATTGACTGTTGCTGATGCTGATGGTTCCAACCCTAGACAAGTTAAGTTGACGAACCTTGCTTCTAAAGAGCAACAAGATATCAATACTACTAATATCACAAATAACACTAACAAGATTGCTAAAGGCTTAAGCTTCCAAGGCGATAACAATGTTAAAATCAACAAACAACTTGGCGATACTTTAGGTATTACAGGTGGCGCTACAGGTGCTTTGTCTGACAACAACATCGGTGTTGTAGCTAAAGACGGCAATCTAAATGTTAAGTTGGCAAAAGACCTAACAGGTTTGAACAGCGTAACTGCAGGTTCTGTTCGCGTAGGTAAACATAGCGACAATAAAAAACTATGTAACTGGTTTTGGACAATAAAGAATGGAATGTTCAAAACCCTACCATTACATCTGGTCGTGCAGCAACTGAAGATCAGTTGAAAAAAGTGTCTGATGAAATTAAGACTACTAATGCGGCTAAAACAGATTACCGTTTGATCAACAATGCAAACTCTGCAGACGGTTCTTACTCTGTAGAAAACAACAAGGTTGATTTTAAAAGTTAAAGATGAAGCTCATCCTAACAGCCCTGCTAATACAGTAACAATCAACAACATCGCATCCAAAACTGAATTGGATAAATTGACAGAACGCGCTGTTAAATATGATCTTAACGGTACTACTGTTAATAAAAACAAGGTTACTTTGGAAGGCCAAGGCGGTACAACAATTACTAACTTGAAAGCTGGTGAAGTATCCTCTACTTCTACAGATGCTGTAAATGGTAGCCAATTGCATGATGTAAAAATCGAAGCAGGCAAACATTCAAAAGTAACTGTTTCCGATGATAACCTTAAATTGACAACGACTCCTGCTACAAGCACTGAAGGCGCTAAATATGATCTTCGTTTGAACAACAAAGTGACATTGGGTAGCGGTAACAATCAAGTAGTTCTTGATGGTACTGCAGGCAGAGTGACTGCCGGTGGCGTTGTAATGGGTGCTCAAACTGTTCAAAATACGAAACATGCAAGTGAAACTGGTAATTATGTAACTAACTTGAGCAATAAGAACTGGGATTCCACATCTATCGTATCTGGTCGTGCAGCGACTGAAGATCAGTTGAAAAAAGTTAGTGAACAAATTACTCAACAAGGTAGCAGTGCAACTGACTATCGTCTTGTAAGAAACTCCAGCGCTGACGGTTCCTACAAGGTAAACGACAATGGTGAAGTATCCTTGACTGTAGAGGATAAAAACCATGCAGGCGTTAAAGAGCAAGTTACAATCAATAACATTGCATCCAAGACTTCTGTAGATAAATTGACAGATCGTGCTGTTAAATATGACATCAATAACGGTGTTGTTGATAAAACTAAGGTAACATTGGAAGGCGCTAATGGCACTACAATTACAAATGTAAAAGATGGTGCTGTAACAGCTACATCCACAGATGCTATCAATGGCAGCCAATTGTTCAAGACTAAAGAAGAATTGATCAATAAAGGCATGAAATTCGGTGGTGACTCCGGTAACGTAATCAATAAAAAACTTGGTGAACAAGTAAACGTTAAAGGTGGTATTACAGAAGCATCCAAATTAACTGCTGAAGATAACATCGGTGTTGTATCAGATGGCTCCAACGACTTGAAAGTTCGTTTGGCTAAAGACCTTAAAGGTTTGAACAGCGTAACTGTAGGCGATACAAAAGTTACTTCCAACGGTGTAACTATTAGCAACGGTGCTACTAACAATGCATCTGTATCCCTAACTAAAACAGGTTTGGATAATGGTGGTAACAAGATTACTAACGTTGCTCGTGGTACAATCGACAGCGATGCAGTAAACTTGGCACAATTAAAAGAAGTATCCAACAGTGCATCTGCAGCAAATACGAAGGTAGCTGAAGGTAAAAACATTAAAGTTGATGAAAGCATCGACAATGTAACTAAAGCTAAAACATATACTGTAGGCTTGAAAGATGAAGTAACATTAGGCACAGGTAATACAGCTATTAACATTAACGGTACAACAGGTATCGTGAAAGCTGGCACTGGCGATAATGCGGTGACTATCAATGGCACAAATGGTACTATCAACTCCGGTAAAGTAACTATCAATGGTACTACAGGTACTGTTAACGAATTGACTAACAGAACTTGGAACCCTAAAGCTATTACTAATGGTCAAGCTGCTACAGAAGATCAATTGAAAGTAGTAGATAATAAAATTGATACTACAAAAACTGAAATCGTAGAAAAAGGCTTGAACTTCCAAGGTGATGCAGGTACTGCAATTCATAAAGACCTTGGTCAAACTTTGAAAATCTCTGGCGGTCAAGCTGACGCATCTAAACTTTCAGAAAATAATATCGGCGTAGTTAATAACAACGGCGTATTGAATGTTAAACTTGCTAAGATTTGACAGGCTTGAACAGCGTAACAACTGGTGCTACAACTATTAACAACAATGGTTTGACAATCGGTGGCAACACATTTGTTACAAGCAACGGCTTTAATGCTAACGATACTCAAATCACAAATGTGAAAGCTGGTACAGAGGATAACCATGCAGTTAACCCTTAAACAGTTGAAAGAAGTATCCAATAACGCAGCGGCAGCTAAAACTGTTGTAAAAGCAGGTAAAAACATCAATGTAACTGATTCTGAAGATCCACTTACTAAAGCTAAGACTTATACAGTTGGTTTACAAGACACAGTAACATTGGGTTCCGGCAATACAGCTGTTAACATCGACGGCACAAAAGGTATTGTGAAAGCCGGCGAAGGCAACAATGCTGTGACTATCAATGGTACAAACGGTACTATCAACTCCGGTAAAGTAACTATCAATGGTGCTACAGGTACTGTTAACGAATTGACAAACAGAACTTGGAATCCTAATGCAATTACTAATGGTCAAGCTGCGACAGAAGATCAATTAAAAGTTGTAGACAATAAAATTGATACTACAAAAACTGAAATCGTAGAAAAAGGCTTGAACTTCCAAGGTGATGCAGGTACTGCAATTCATAAAGACCTTGGTCAAACATTGAAAGTCTCTGGTGGTCAAGCTGATGCATCTAAACTTTCAGATAATAACATTGGCGTAGTTAATAACAACGGCGTATTGAACGTTAAACTCGCTAAAGAGTTGACTGGCTTAACAAGTGTAACAACTGGTGCTACAACAATTAATAACGAAGGTTTAACAATTGGTGGTAAGAAATTCGTTACAGCTAACGGTTTTGATGCTAACAATACACAAATCAAAAACGTAAAAGCTGGTACTGATGGCAATGATGCAGTTAACTTGAATCAATTGAATGAAGTTAAAAATGCATCCAACACTACAGTTGAAGGTAGCGAAAACATCAATGTTAACTCCACAGTAGATCCTAATACACAAGCTAAAACTTACAAAGTAGCGTTGAAAGACGATGTAACTTTGGGTTCCGGCAATAATGCAATCAACATCAACGGTACTACAGGTATCATAAAAGCTGGTGACGGTGCAAATGCTGTAACTATCAATGGTACAAACGGCACTATTAACTCCGGTAAAGTGACTGTCAACGGTGCTGCTGGTACTGTAAACAACTTGACAAACATTACTTGGGATGGCAAAAAACTTCACAAGCGGTCAAGCTGCAACAGAAGACCAATTGAAAAATTGTTGATAAGAAAATCACTGACAACAGCACTGACTTGACTAAGAAAGGCTTGAACTTCCAAGCTGATTCTGGCGAATTAATTCATAAAGATCTTGGTCAAACATTGGATGTTGTAGGTGGCATTACTGAAAAATCTAAATTGTCCGACAACAACATCGGTGTAGTATCCGAAAATGGTAAGTTGAATGTTAAACTTGCAAAAGATTTAACAGGCTTGAACAGCGTAACAACTGGTCAAACAACTATCAACAACGATGGCTTGACAATCAACAACAAACAATTCGTTACAGCTAATGGCTTCAATGCTAACAATACACAAATCAAAAAAACGTAACTGCTGGTGTAGAAGACAACGATGCTGTTAACGTTAAGCAATTGAACGATGTAAAAGCTGCATCTAATACAAAAGTAGAAGGTAGCAAAAACATCAATGTTGATGAAACTGTAGATAATGTAACAAAAGCTAAAACCTACACAGTTGCATTGAAAGACACTGTAACATTAGGTTCCGGTAATAATGCAGTCAACATCGACGGTACAAAAGGTATCGTAAAAGCTGGTGAAGGCGCTAACGCAGTGACTATCAATGGCGTAAACAGCACAATCAATGCTGGTAAAGTAGCGATCGATGGTGTAACAGGTAACATCAATGCTGGCAAAGTTCTAGTTAACGGTGCAAATGGTACTGTAAACAACTTGACTAACAGAACTTGGGATCCTAATAACATCACTAACGGTCAAGCTGCAACAGAAGATCAATTGCAATCTGTAGATCAAAAAGTTACAGACAACAGTAAGAAAGGCTTGAACTTCCAAGCTGACTCTGGTGAATTAATTCATAAAGACCTTGGTCAAACATTGGATGTTGTAGGTGGTATTTCTGATAAAGCTAAATTGTCTGACGGCAATATCGGTGTTGTATCCGAAAACGGTAAGTTGAATGTTAAACTTGCAAAAGATTTAACAGGCTTGAACAGCGTAACAACTGGTCAAACAACTATCAACAACGATGGTTTGACAATCAACAACAAACAATTCGTTACAGCCAATGGCTTCAACGCTAACAATACGCAAATCAAAAACGTAACAGCTGGCGTAGAAGATAACGATGCTGTAAATGTTAAACAATTGAACGATGTAAAAGCTGCATCTAATACAAAAGTAAAAGGTAGCAAAAACATCGACGTTGATGAAGCTGTAGATCCAACTACAAAAGCTAAAACTTACACAGTTGCATTGAAAGACACTGTAACATTGGGTTCCGGTAACACAGCTGTTAACATCGACGGTACAACTGGTATCGTGAAAGCTGGTAACGGTGCGAACGCAGTAACTATCAATGGTGTAAAACAGCACAATCAACGCTGGTAAAGTAGCAATCGATGGCGTAACAGGTAACATCAATGCTGGTAAAAGTTCTTGTTAACGGTGCAAACGGTACTGTAAACAACTTGACTAACATTTCTTGGGATCCTGCACACATCACAAGTGGTCAAGCTGCAACAGAAGATCAATTGAAAGTTGTAGATAGCAAAATCGATAAGAACACTGAAGACTTGACTAAGAAGGGCTTGAACTTCCAAGCTGATTCTGGCGAAGTAATCCATAAAGATCTTGGTCAAACATTGGATGTTGTAGGTGGCATTACTGATAAAGCTAAATTGTCTGACAACAATATCGGTGTTGTATCCGAAAACGGTAAGTTGAATGTTAAACTTGCAAAAGATTTAACAGGCTTGAATAGCGTAACAACTGGTCAAACAACTATTAACAATAATGGTTTGACAATTGGCGGTAATACATTTGTTACAAACAACGGCTTCAATGCAAACAATACACAAATCAAAAACGTTAAAGCTGGTACAGAAGATAGCGATGCTGTTAACCTTAAACAATTGAATGAAGTAAAAGCTGCGTCCGATACTAAGGTAAAAGGTAGCAAGAACATTCATGTTGAAGAAGAAATCAACGATCTTACAAAAGCTAAAACATACACTGTAAACTTGAAAGACACAGTGACATTGGGCTCTGGCAATACATCAGTTCATTTCGATGGTACAACAGGTATCATTAGAGCTGGCGAAGGTTCTAATGCTGTAAATATCAATGGTACAAACGGTACAATCAACTCCGGTAAGGTAACTATCAATGGTGGTTCTGGTACTGTTAACGATTTGACTAACAGAACTTGGGATCCTAATAAGATCACTAATGGTCAAGCTGCAACAGAAGATCAATTGAAAGTTGTAGACAACAAAAATTGATAAAAATACTGAAGACTTGACTAAGAAAAGCTGAACTTCAAAGGCGACCCGGTGAAGCTATCCATAAAGACCTTGGTCAAACATTGGAACTTAAAGGTGGCGAAGCTGATGCTTCTAAACTTTCAAATGGTAACATTGGCGTAGTTAATGAAAACGGCAACTTGAACGTTAAACTCGCTAAGAATCTTAAAGGTCTTGATTCCGTAACTGTTGGTTCCGATCCAAGCAAACAAGTTGTTCTTGATAATAAAGGCGTGTCCGTAGGCGGTAAAACATCATTTCTAACGAAGGCTTAAACGCAAAATAATCAAAAGATTACTAACGTGGCAGCTGGTGTAAATGATACAGATGCAGTTAACGTTCAACAGTTGAAGAGCAGCATGGCGGCAGCAACTACAACAGTGAAAGCTGGCGATAGCGGTAATACAACTGTAACATCTACAACAAATGCGGATAAGTCCAAAACATACACTGTAGATATCAAAAAGACTTGAACTTACGCAGTGTGATTACCACTACTGACGATAAGAAATTCTCTACTGTAACAAACGGTGTAGGTGTTACAAGCACTGATACATTAGGCAATACAACTGCTCTTACTGCAGGTAATGTGAAAGTATCTGATAATCAAAATAATACAACTCAAACAACAGCTAAAGGTGTACTTGTAGATAATCCGACTAAGGCCACTGAATTAACTGCTAATGGTATTGTAACTACTGATAAAAAGACTAAGAGCACAAGAACAAATGCAGACGGCATGGTTGTTACATCCGGCATGGGTAGTGAAAAAGTAACTACTACTGTTAGCAGCAACGGTGTTGCAATTACTACTCCTCCAGCAGGTCAAGGTTCCCCTAAAGATGGTACTGGTGCAGTAACATTGACTAAGGACGGCTTGAACAATGGTGGCAATAAAGTTGTTAACATGGCAAGCGGTTATGGCGAAGGCGAAGATATCAACAATATCGCTGATAATAGCAGCAGCTTAACAAATGGCGCTAACATCGGCGACTTGAAGAAAGGTATCGATGGCCTTAAGAAAGCCGGCTTAGACTTTGCAGGTGATAAAGGTGAATTCCATCGTAACTTAGGTGATAAGGTAACCGTTAAAGGTGGCGTTACTGATGAAAGCAAACTTTCCACTGCAAACAATATCGGTGTTATTTCCGATAACAACGGCAGCTTGAATGTTCGTTTGGCAAAAGATATTACTGGTATCAACTCCATTACAACTATGGATAACTCCGGTCATACAACTGTGACAAACGGTAACGGTATCACAATTAAGAATAACGGTGGTGGCAGCGTATCCCTAACAAGCTCTGGTTTGAACAACGGCGGTAATAAGATTACGAACGTGGCTCCAGGCGAAATTAGCTCCACTTCTACTGATGCTGTTAATGGTTCCCAACTTAATCGTGTTGCAAATAGCATGAATAATGTTATAAACGAAGTTCGTCAAGTTGGTGCGATGTCCTCCGCATTGTCCGCATTGAAACCTATGGCTTATGACCCTTACGAACCTACTCAAATTATGGCAGGGTTACGGTAACTACCGTGGCGACTCCGCATTGGCATTAGGTGTGGCTCATTATAAAAATGAATCCATGATGTTACATGCTGGTGTAGCTTGGGCAGGCAGCAATAGCCATATGATGGCAAATGCTGGTGTAACTTGGAAAGTAGGTAACAGAGACGGCGAAGCAGAAACTGCAGATCGTTATCGTAAAGGACCTATCAGTTCTACATATGCAATGCAACGTGAACTTGCTGCAATGAAAGCTGAAAATCAAGGATTAAAAGGTGAAGTAGCTGATTTGAAAGCTGAAAATGAACAAATGAAAGCTAATATTGCTGCAATGATGGCAAGACTAGGTTTATAATACGTTCATACTGAACATTACGGGGTGAGGATTCCTCTTTAGGGGGTCCTCTCACCCGATTTAATTCGTTGATAGAAAAGAGGAATATATAATGAAAAAATCCACTTTGCTTGCTTTCACAGCGGCAGTATTATTCGGCAGTGGCGTATTCCATGTTAATGCGGCATCTGCTACATTTGATGATCCATTGCTTTTACCAAATCCAGCTAAAGTGCCTACAACAGGTTCTGTTGTATTGGTTCCTGTGGCTAGCCCTCAGGCGGTACAGTATCCATGAATTTCGTGAAAGCATGGGAAAATGCGGAAAAACACATTGCTTTAGCTGAAAGCAAAAAGAATAATCATCAAGCGTTAACTAAAGAAGAAGCTAAATGGTTACATTCTAAAGATAAGCATAACTATGCTGAGTATTTCCGTAAACATTCTTTAGGTTATGTACACGGGTCAAGAAAACTAGCATTGAACTGGAATGGTGAAAACCGTAATAAAAAAACGAGTATAGCTATTACACATTCCCTAAATATGATAAGGACCAAGGTTACACAAATAGCTATGGTTACAATGTGATTGCGCAGCATGGTTGATCGCATGAATGAATTGCTTCAAAAAACAAAAAGGCCGTTGGCGGTCCTTTGACTGATGAAGAAGCACAAGCATTGAAGATGCTATGCTTTGATATCATGGCTCAAGATCAAGAACATGTATCTAATGAAGAATTGCGTTATTACATGAACGAAGCAGTTTGGTTTTGCTACAAAAACAAACTGTAAAAAAATATGTCTGCAGAAGAACCTTCTGTTGGAGACATGCACGAAATTAACCTTCGTGAAGCGATTCAGACAGATAACTAATCATCTAATACATATATAATCACATTATATGTATTATATGTATGGCTTTTGTTATAAGGAATGTGCAGTTGCATAACCTTATATATAAAAGTTTTTATATACAGTGTTGAGACACAAATAAGGGATTCTATTAACACACTGTCATATAGACAAGAAGTCGCAAACAGAATGCAATAGATGTATTCTTGTTGCGGCTTCTTTTATTTTCAAATTCTCCTATATGACATGTCTAAAAAGTAATATAACTCAAGTTTTTTAAATCTGTAAAATTAGGCCGTGAAATTGTGCAAAAATAATGATAAAAATTTTTCCTGAAATTTGTCGTAAAAAATTTGTCCAAATTTTTGTTGACATCGAGCATATGGAAATGTTATTATATTCAAGTACCCATGAAGGGG
>BNJV01003010.1_pt1 | contig 58102 bp, 33 predicted proteins | sample 8540591 | NCBI WGS metagenome assembly BNJV01 (sample SAMD00202457, study PRJDB9452) | human saliva metagenome | host: Homo sapiens | reverse complement strand
GAATAAACGAGATGATAGAATAGAAAAAGGTCTTTTCAGGGAAGAAGACTAAAACAACATTTTGAGAAAACCAGATATTTAAAAATAAAAACTTTTAAAAAGTTCTTGAGCATCGACAAGATAAAAATGTTAAACTATAAAAAGTTGCTAATCACAACAAACTTGAACATTGAAAACTAAACGAATTAAGTCAACGTTAATTCAAAAAGGACAGTTCTAAAAAGGAACTATAAAACTTTTAATAGGCTAATCAAGCTAACAAATTATTTGGAGAGTTTGATCCTGGCTCAGGACAGAACACTGGCGAGCGTGCCTAATACATGCAAGTCGAGGCAGAAGTTTTTCTGATTGCTTGCACTAGAAAAACTGCTAGCGAACAGGGCTCAGGTAAATACACGTAAAGAGACCTGCCTCATAGACGGGGACAACTATTGGAAACAGATAGCTAATACGATAACAGCATAAATCATGATATATGTTTTTAAAAGTTGGTTTCGGCTAACACTATGAGGATGGCTTTTGCGGTTGCATTAGCTAGTTGGTGGGGTAAAGGCCTACCAAGGCGACGATGCATAGCCGACCTGGGAAGGGTGATCAGCCACACTGGGACTGAGACTGCGTGAGACTCCTACGGGAGGCAGCAGTGGGAATCTTCCGCAATGGGCGAGAAAGCCTGACGGAGACAACGCCGCGTGAGTGAAGAAGAGTTTCAGTTCGTAAAAGCTCTGTTGTTAGGGAAGAATGATTGTGTAGTAACTATACACGATAGAGACGGTACCTAACCGAGAAATCACGGCTAACTACGTGCCAGCAGCCGCGGTAATACGTGAGTGTGGCAAGCGTTTCCAGGGAATTATTGGGCGTAAAGCGCGCGCAGGTGGTTTAATAAGTCTGATGCTTGAAAGCCCACGGCTCAACCGTGGAGGTCATTGGAAGCTATTAAACTTGGTGCAGGAGAAAAAGTGGAATTCCTGGTGTAGCGGTGAAATGCGTGAAGTGGGGAGGAACACCAGTGGCGAGGCGGCAGCTTTTTGGCCTGCTGCTGACGCTGAGGGCGCGAAAGCGTGAGAGAGCAAACAGGATTAGATGCCCTGGTGGTCCACGCCGTAAACGATGAGTTACTAGTGTTGGTCTCATAGAGATCAGTGCTGCAGCTAACGCATTAAAGCACTCCGCCTGAGTACGACCTGCGAGGTTGAAACTCAAAAGATTGACGGGGACCGCACAAGCGGTGGAGCATGTGGTTTAATTCGAAGCAACGCGAAGAACATACCAAATCTTGACATACTGGCAAAGAGACACAAGAGATTGTGTTGTTCCTGACCTTTGGGTTCGAACACAGATACAGGTGGTGCATGGTTGTCATCTAACTCGTGTCGTGAGATGTTGGGTTAAGTCCTGTGAGCTGCAACCCCTATGTCTGGTTAACGGTAAGATGAAGACTCTAGACAGACTATGATGATAACAGAAACACAAGGAGGAAGGAGGCGGGGATGACGTCAAATCATCATGCCCCTTATGACTTAGGCTACACACGTGCCTGACTAGATGGGAACAAAGCAAACTCTGCGAGCAAACAAACCTCTAAAACTATTCTCAGTTCGGATTGTAGTCTGCAACTCGACTACATGAAGCGGAATCGCTAGTAATCGCATGAATCAGAATGTCGCAGTGAATACGTTCCCAGGTCTTGTACACACCGCCGTCACACCACGAGAGTTTGTAACACCGAAGACGGTGGCCCTAACCTTTAAGGGAGGAGCCGGTCACAGTGGGACAGATGATTGGGGTAATCACAAGGTGACGTATCGGAAGGTGCGTGGATCACTTACCTCCTTTCTAGGGATAAAATTAGTTGACAATTCGTTTAGTTTTGAGTGTTCAAGGAATATGACAATGAAACTGAATACATTTAATTAAGATCAAATTTGTTTTGGAAGAAACAGATTTACAAAACCGAGGAAAAAGTAAGTAAGTTGTAAAACTTATTTCACAAGAGTTCAAAGGAAAGAACGAAGCGTAAAAGCTACACACGATTAATGAGAAAAGAGCGCACAGAGGATGCCTTGGCACTAGGAGGACGTGACAAACGACGACAACACGAGGGGCTGTAGTAAGCAAAGATCTGTAGATATCCGAATGGGAACCCACCACGCTTTTAAAGGCGGTACGCAGCAGGTAACACCAGGGAACTGAAACATCTAAGTACCTGTAGCCAGGAAGAAAATCGATTTCCTAAGTAGCGGCGAAACGAAAGGGAAGAGCCCAAACCAATATGTCTTGCATATTGGGGTTTGTAGAGACTCTCAACAAAGCGTGGAAAATGAAATTATGGTACAGAACGAGAGCTGGAAAGTTGAATAGCCAGAGAGGTGAAAGTCCTGGCCACGAAATGCTGAGTTGGCGTGAAGGAGGCACCTGGTGCAGGCAGGGCTGAGAAATTCCGTCGGGAATCAGCCAGGACCATCTGGTGGGCTAAATACTACCTGACCGATGGTGAACCAGTACCGTGAGGAAAGGTGAAAGAAAGAACCCCAGGAGGTGAGAAGAACCTGAAACCGTGTGCTTACAGGGAAGTGGTCAGAGCCCTTTCCCGGGGTGATGGCGTGCCTTTGTAGAATGAACCGGCGAGGTTACTTTATCATGCGAGGTTAGAGGTGGAAGACGTAAGACCCGAGCGAAAGCAGCGAGGAGTCTTAATAGGGCAAGCGTATGATGAATGAGCCAAGCAAGTGATCTACCACTGCAGGTTGAGTTTAGGTAACACTGAATGGAGGGGACCGAACCAGGACACGTTGAAAAAGTGTTTGGATGAGCTGTGGGTAGCGGAGAATTCAATGAACTTGGAAGCCATGGTTCTCTCCGAAATAGCTTTTAGGGGCCGCCTCGTTGTGAGTTTACTGGGAGGTAGAGCACTGTTGGACTAGGGGCTTATCCCGGGTTCAATTAAGACCATTTCGAATGCCAGATTAAATATCAACAAGTCTGGACTTCCTGCCCGGGTGATAAGGTTCGTAGTCGAAAGGAAACCAGCCCAGACCGCCAGCTAAGGTCCCCCAAATTGTATGTTAAGTGGAAAAAGGATGTGATGATGCACAGACAGCAGGATGTTGGCTTAGAAGCAGCCACCATTTAAAAAGTGCGTAATAGCTCACTGGTCGGTGACATCGCGCCGAAAAATGTACCGAGGCTAAACGCCACAGCCGAAGCTGCGGATACTCAGCAATGTTATATGGTAGGAGAGCGTTCTAACATCCTTAGAAGCCGAACTGGAAGGTGAGGTGGAAGGTTAGAAGTGAGGAATGCCAGTGAGTAGCGAAAGATGAGTTCAGAATCCTATCACCGAAGACTAAGGTTTCCAGAGAAGGCTCGTCCCGCTCCTGGGTAAGTCGGGACCTAAGGTGGAAGCCGATAGGTGAAGCGATGGACAACAATTGAAATTCTGTACCACCGAATATCGATTGAGAAGTGGGACAGGGCTAATTAAGTCGCGCCCTGATGGAATAGGGCGTCTATAGCTTCTAAAGACGTGATGAAACCAAATCCGCTTGTTTAAGGTTGAAGTGTGATGGGAGCGAAATAAAGTAGCGAAGTCAATGAAGCCAAAAACTCTCCAAAGAAAAAGCCGCCTATCGAGATAAAGAGGTGCCGTACCGCAAACCAAACACGGGTAGTTGGAAGAATTCTAAGGTGAGCGAGAAGAACCATCGTTAAGAACTCAACAAAACCAGCCCGTAACTTCAGGAGAAGGGTGCCTACGAAGAGTAAGCCGCAGTAGACAAACCCAAGCGACTGTTATCAAAAACACAGGTCTCTGCAAAACCGAGGTAGTATAAGGGGCTGACGCCTGCCAGTGCTGGAGGTTAGAGGTGCTTGGCCACGCAAGCGAGGTATAATTGAAGCCCCAGTAAACTTGGCAGCCGTAACTATAACGGTCCTAAAAAAGGTATGAATTCCTTGTCAGGTAAGTTCAAGCCACTTTGAAAGAGCGTAACGATTTGGGCACTGTCTCAACGATGGACTCCGGTGAAATCATGGTATTGCCTGTGAAGATGCTGCAGGTTACCCGCATTGGGACAGAAGGGCTATGGAGCTTTACTGTGGCTTGATATTGAATTTTGATGCAGTACATTAAGCACAGGATGGTGGGGGCACAAGAATCATACGCCAATGATGTATGAGGAGGCGTTATTGGATACTACTGCACTAACAGCCGAAATTCTAACCCTCGGCAAACGGGAACAGTGTCAGGTGGGCCAGTTTGACTGGGGCGGTCGCCTCCTAAAGAGTAACAGGCGTTCAAAGGTTCCCTCAGAATGGTTGAAATCATTTGCAAGGTGTAAAGGCACAAAGGAGCTTGACTGAGACCTACAAGTCGGAAACGAGTGCAACTGGAGACAGTGATCCGGTGGTTCACATGGAAGAGGCCATCCCGCTCAACGGATAAAAGCTACCCTGGGGATATGAACCCATCTCCCCAAGAGTCCCACATCGACAGGGAGGTTTGGCACCTCGATGTCAGCTCATCACCTATCTCAGGGCTGTAGTCGGTCCCCAAGGGTTGACTGTTCGCCCATTAAAGCGGTACGCGAGCTGGGTTCAGAACGTCGTGAGACAGTTCGGTCTCGTCGTGGGCGTAGGAAATTTGAGAGGAAGCTGTCCTTGGTGCGAGGAAGGGACCGGGATGGACTTTGTATCAATGGTGTACCAGTTGTCACGCCAGTGGCATAGCTGGGTAGCTAAATATGGAAGGGATAGAGCTGAAAGCATCTAAGCTATGCAAGCTCGAGACGAGTTCCACGGATATAAGACCCCTTGAAGACGACAAGGAGAATAGGTTGGGGAGTGTAGGGGTGGTAGCACATTCCAGCTGACTAATACTAATGGGTCGAGGGACTTGATCAAGTGAGAGTTCTTTTAAGTAGAGTGTTGACAAAGGAATAAATGATGATATAATAGATGTATAGAAGTTTCGTCTGGTGGCGATAGCGAAGAGGACACCACTAACCCTTACCGAACACAAGTTAAGCTCTTACAGCGTCAGATATGATTGAGTTTACTTGCGAGACTAGAGCATTGCCAGGCTTCAGGGTCTTTAGCTAATACTTTAGACTTATCCATTCCCACAATGCGCTCGAGGTTAAAATTGTGCTTGTCTAGCTATTAATCAGAGGGTCGTAAGTTCAGAGTCCCTGTGGAGCCATTGCAACCCGTTGGTCAAGTGGTTAAAACCACCACTTTTCACGGCGGTAACACGGGTTCGAATCCCGTACGGGTCCTGTTGAACGGAGGTTTAGCTCAGCTGGGAGAGCACTTACCTTACAAGCAAAGGGTCGCGGTTCGATCCGTTAACCTCCTGGCTGGCGTATTTCGGGAAGATAGCAGAAGAGGCTAAGCGGACTGTAAATCCGCTCCTTAGAGGGTTCAGTGGTTCGAATCACTTCTTACCATTCTAATATTGGGATATAGCCAACGGTAAGGCAACGGACTTTGGCTCCATGTTCCCTGGTTCGAATCCAGGTATCCCAGCCATGAGCCATTAGCTCAGTTGGTGAAACATTGTTTTTAATCAAAGGGTCGAAGGTTCCGAGAGTCCTTCATGGCTCATTAAATGAATAAAAGGCTATCTAATAGCCTTTTTATATTTTAGCCCGTTAGTCAGAGTGGTTAAGACACCGCCTTTCACGGCGGTAACACGGAGTTCGAGGCCGTACGGGTCATCTTAACCAAGTCATGCTTTTAGTTACGGCTTTTTTTTTTATCTACAAAAAGTATAGCATATAATTATATATGCGATACTTTTATAATTAACTATTTAAATTATTTTGTAAAACTTAGTGGTAGTACTTCTTTAAAAAAAGTTACACTTCATAATTACTTTCAGATGTTCCTAGGAGTGGTTTCAAGTTCTCATCTGCGAATTCGCTTCAATTACTTGTCTGAGCATACTTGTGGAGGACAATAAGTATCAACAATATTTCCTTTTGGTCCCATAACTACAAAGCTATCTTTTTAAAGATTGTTACCTTACCAGCACTGCTTTAAAATGTCGCTGTTTACGTTCTGCACCAGTTTATGAGTGTATAACTAACATTTTCAATAGTACAACCTGTATAAATTTTCTCCATCTTCTGTTAGAAGAGCTGCTCACTGAATTCAGAATATGGAACATATGAGGAAATTTTGTCCTTCGATAACATGGTATAATAATCTATTAATTTCTTCGTCTTTGGTTGTTATGAATATTTAATAGTTCAAAGATAATAGTATCTGCAACACACCTGCTTCATATTATTTTTTCAGTAGTATATTTTACTATTTCTTTAGATGTGGGTTTGCATTTGCATAACTACGCTGTATTTTACTAAGCTTCAAAACGCCAACTGTCATTTAAGTTATCTCTCCTATTGCTATTTTATTGTTTGATGAGAAATTTTATACTTCAATCTACTTGTTTAAAAGCATACCCCTTAGTTGCAGTACATCCATGATTTCAGGGTTAATAGCACCTGAAGAGTTACAGCAATATTTTCATTTTCGACGCAGTAGTTTTTAGCCTTTCTAATTTATCAAGGTCATTAGATGTTCAATTGTTTTAATTGATGGATTATGTTCTTGGTTTAAGTAAAAGTTCTATATTTTTCTACTTCTGTAACATGTCCGTTTTGTAGTCTTTTTTGATTCAGCTCTTAAATATTCTAAATCTGGGTGAAGAACCTGTGGGCGTATAAGATCAGCATATGCTTGAATATCAGTTTCAATACTGTGGTGTAAACAGTATTTTTTTGTGTATAGTTGATAGCTGATATCCTAAACTTTAAATATTCCTATTGTATAGTATAAATCTTTTATCTGTATAAGATAATACTAATGATCTCTTTATTTTTATTATGAACCTTCTCGTTAAAGCTAATAACATCACATACGATATTATTTTTCTTCAAAGAGCGGAGTATTCTTCATGAAAATAAGCTCTTCCTGTTGCTACTACGAATTCAATGTTATTATTTTTGAAACAAGCTATTAATTCTACATTTTTCGGGTATTTTATGTTCGTTATTTAGCAGTGTACCATCCATATCACCTAGCTATTAATTTTAAATCATATTTTATTTTAAGATACTAGAGAATTTCCTAGTTCTTTCTCCTTTTTCCTCATATATAGTTAGATTATGTCATAACTAGATAATTAATAACCCTAAAGAAAAAATATATTAATATTGAAGTAATATTTCTACTATAATTTTTATTAGCTGTGATAATAAGGATTATCAAATTGTTACATAGAGTGATTAGATATGGAATTAAAAAATATTATAAAGATAATTTAGAAAAATTGTTTCTAAAGTAATAATAGGAGCTAGAAAGGAAGGACAAAGGGTACGAAATGGTCATATAACAGTCAGACCATCCTAAGGTTTTTAGAACCTCGTCACAAAAATCCATATATTCAAACAGATTTTGCAGAGTCTCAAATTGAACTTATAACAACACCAGAAAGAAACGAGAAAAGATGTTATTAAGGTTTAGATGCTATTCACATGAGAAGTATTTTAAAGAATATGCCCGAGATGAGTATATATGACCTTTAAGTATGCCTGCTGGCTGCTGCCTGATGATAAAGATATTAAGTAAAGCTCAATTTGAAAAATGATTAGTAATTTATAGAATAGTTGAAAAATACGGTAAAAGTATAAACAAATGGTATCAGGTATTCATTATAATTCCAAATTGATGATGAAAAAAGTCTTTGAAATCTAACAAATAACGATATTGTTAATGTTAAAAATGATATTTATATGAAATTAACGCGTCAATTTTTAAGATATCAATGGTTGCCTTGTTTACTTATATGATTGCATCTTTTGCAGAAAATAAATATTTACAAATGGAAATAAACCGGGAAGGTTTTGTGAGAAGCTAGAACAAGTAGTATGGTTATGTTAATGATGATGATATCGTAGTATCTTATTCTTCATTAGAAAAATATATATCTACAACAAGGTTATATTGAATAAAAAATTAATAGCCGAAAAGAGGTTTTATTCTAGCGTTAGATTTAGAGGAGCTGAAACAGCGGATTTACCAAAAAAAAGAATTAAATATATAGAATTTAGATTGTTTGATTTAAATCCATTTTGCTCCTTTTGGAATGTTAGAAAAGATAGATTTATTCATTTATTTATAAAATCTTTTTGGTATGGATGGAAGAAGTGGATAAAAAAACTTCAGAATCTAAAAGGAAAAGAATATATTTGAAGGTATTGCTTTATCTCATCACTTGAAATGTAATCTACTTAGAAGAAGGTTTAAGAACTTCTTGATAATATGAAAAACATGATTAGAGAATTGAGCTTACCTGAAGAGTGATATATTATTAATAGAAGAAAAAGAAAATGAATTAATAGACCACATCACTTACACTCACTGCAAAAATAGTAAGAGTATAAAAAAGAGGTAATATAATAGGTTAGAGTCGATCTAGCTAAAATATAAAAGAAGATGCTTTTAAAGAATATTATTCATTAAGTGCATATGGAACATGGAATTATCTACTCAAGCGGTAATTGAAGATGCTATGAAAATGGTATAAAAGTGATGTTATAGATGAAAATGATCAGTTTATCCGCCCTGAAAGTAACAGAAACTGTGAAATATGTAAAAATGGTAATATGACAAGTAAGGATACTTATATATCTCATTAATAATGGAAAATAAAGAAGTCGTAACTAAGAAGGTATTATCGGAAAAGGATTCAGAGTTCAGGTGGCTATGAAGTATCAACATTAGATGAAGCTTTATTAAAATTTGATTATTTAAAAATAAACTATGATTATCAAACCTAAAAGTACAAATTTCGGATTAGGAATCTCTATTTTTTAAACATGGGTACCAGATGATATAGAAGACACTAAAGAAAACTATATTGTTAGCATTACCAAAAGAAGATAAAGGATATTTTTAATAGAAGAAATTCATGAATGGAACAGAATATAGATTAACTGTTATAGAAAATTGAAACAAGGCTGTTTACTAAGAGTACCGAAATATTCCTTAGGAGATGGAAAACATACAATTGCTGGTGGGTAGAGATAAAAATAATCCTTTACACGTGGAGATGCGAAGAAAACACCATAAGAAGATAGGGTAGGTGAGATAAGCCTACAATTAAAAGAACAAGGGCTAAGTTTGATACTGTTCTTGATGAAGGTCAAATAGCATATCTGAAAACTCTAATAATAGTACTGGTGGAGACTTATAGATATGAGCTGGTGAAGTAGATGATAGTTACAAAAAAGCTAGCTGTAGAAATATCTGATGCTATGATGGCTAAAAGTATGCCGGGGTAGACCTAATATTAAGGATAATGAGCAAGTAGCTACAAATCAAAATTGTAGATCATGAAGCCTAATTTTAATCCAATGATGATGTGCATATTTACCTCATAAGGTAAATCGAAGGTTAACTCTGGATGTATTGAGATGTTATTTCAGATAGAAAAATAAATTAAAAACTAAAAATTTGATAGTGTCCAAATTTGACATAATATCAAGTTGGGGTGTAAAATGGGAGGTGAAAATGAATTTAATTCCTACAGTAATGAAACAAACTTCTCAAGGAAAAGGAGCTTGTGATATTTGCTCGAGACTTTTAAAGGCGGTGTGTTGGGATCAGAGTTAATGACCAAGTTGTAACTCAATTACAAATGACTTTTTGTTTGAAACTGAATGCTTGAGAAAAGATGTTATTTCTATATTAACTCTCAGGTGGTAGCGTAACAGCTGGTTTGATTATGATACTTATGCAACATATTAAATGTGATGTGGTAACAATTTGTATGGGTATGTGGCTGCAAGTATGGGAGACATTCTTATTAGCTGCTGGAACTATTGGTAAGAATATGCGTTACCAAGTGCAGAAGTTATGATTCACCAACCGTTGGGTGAACTGGGACAAGCTACTAGAAATTGAAAATAGCTGCAAAACACATATACTAAGAACGTGAAAAATTAAACAAAATTTTAGCAGACAGAACAGGTCAAACAATTACCACCACCATAAGCAATTGAACGTGACACAGAACGTGATAGTGCCAAGTGCAGGAAAAGAGCTTGTGAATATGGTTTGATTGATAAAGTTATGTATCCGAAAATAATAAACCACAAAAAAAGAAAAAGTAAAGCTGCTAAAAAGCTACTAAAAAAATCAGAATAATTCTAATTCATAAAAAACTCTCTCAGATTTCTAGAGAGAGTTTTTTCAATGCTATTACTAATTTTCCAATTGCATTACAGGTCAAATTGTCCATAAAGTACTCTACATTTTCCGTTAAAATGACGTTTGAATTGAAGAACACTATATAGTAGTACGCATCTTCAGGAAGTGAACTCACTAGAGTTCAAAAGTTGGTACGAAGTTATTTCTAATATAGCACCTCATGGTATACATTGCAATATGACCCATTAAATCTAGAAAATTCTTTTTCATTCCTCCAGTGAAGTAAATAGATCTTGTTTTGTCTCTAAACTTTTGCACATGATAGATAAATAATATTTCCATGTTCTTCTTTTTAAAAGTGATTTTTTGCTATTTTATCATTGTTAAGCAATTGATTCATCTATTCTAACCAATTTTGTTCATAGTTTTCAGGATTTACTTTTTCCACTGGAGTTTTTTCAGTAAGTTTATTTTTTTCAGCGTTAAAATCTTCAATTTCTTTATTTAATTTAAGAAATGAGTGAATCACAATCTAAATAAAAACCATAGGTGAAAGTTTATCACCTAAATACCCGGTTTTTAGATTTCTAGTACTCACTAGTTGTTAATTTGGAAGTTAATTCTATCTTCTGTACTTTTGTTAGTGAATCAAATACTGCAGCATCTTCATCGTTAAATGTCGATTTCTTTTTACAGTTATTCCTTCTTTTTATAGCTTTGTTAATTGAACGTTTAGCCATTGTGAAACAGTTTTTAATAGTGTATCTTCAGTAGAGTTTCTTCTAGTTCTCTTGAATATATGCAACGAGAAGCTAAAGTAGGGTTTGTAAATAAGTCATCATTAAGTGGTTTATACCCTGAAGAGTGAAGTTAATGTTTATCTGTTTCTATAGATTCTTTAGTAGTTTCAACATATTCAATATCTTTGTATATACGTTCATTTAAAATGGATTTACCCTTACGCAAAGAACACGGAGGTCTTGTAGTATTTTTCAACTCTGTCATATAAGATTTAGCTAACTCGGTAGAAATCCATTATCGGACCATGTTGAGCTGTTACTTTAAAAGAAGAATTTTTATAAGGGTAAAATAAATAATGCATGCTAACACTTCGTCGTTTTTCTTTTACTAACCACAGGAATTTTTTTGTTTTAAGGTTATTGAACTTTTTGCGTATTACTATATACAATGACTTGTTGGCCAATATTAACGATCGTCTATTTTTCTTGAGACCAACGTAATTTCGTTACTGCTTTAATTTCTGTAAATAATACGTTAAAATGCTCCACTTATATAAATTTTAATACCTTATACGGAATTATATAACAAATAGAAAAAAAAAAAAGTAATAACTATTAATTTAAACTAGCACAATAAATGATATAATAAGGATATAAATGTCTGGGAGGATAATTTGTGAAGGAATATCAATTAAGAAATAAAACACTCAAATTAGATATAATGATTTTCTGGTGAGAGAATACCGATATGTTCTTCTGTGGACTAGGTTGGGATCTTTTGATTATGTTGAGGATATGCAAATGGGAGAGTTCTTAGATTCTTGGAAGATATTATTAGTTACTAGAGACGGGTTATGGCGATAAACCTCTTGATTTGAATATAAGTTGAAAAATCATGCGAAGTACTGGTGAATTTTTAGAAGATCTGAATTTAAATAAAGGTTATGTATTATTTGGTCATAGTTTGGGAGGGCTATCTCTATAGAACTTTGTGGACTTTGTGAAGGAAAAAGATAGATCGATTAATACTGACAGAACCAATTTGGATCCTGCTACTAAGGGAGAACAAGTTGGGCTGTTGCTCCACTGAAGAAGGAGTATAAGAGTAGAATAAGTAGTTTAATAGAATATTGTGCAAATTGGAAAAATACAATGTGGGCGGCAACATTAGAGAAATTGGTTTAGAGGCGGCGCTAATCAAATATCAGGGATGTAACACTAGAGAGTTGGGGAAGTACAGCCCGGCGTGATATGTTCTATGATTCTCAGAGATTCCTCGATTCTTTATCTTCGGTGATGAGAACATTGCCAAGTGACGATTTGAAGGTTGCCAAGAATAATATAAGTAAAAATATTAGAGATGCTGAAAACTTATGGCATCAGGAAAATCCAGAAGGATTAGCTCAAGTAATATACGAATGTCTTAAATAAGAAAAATAAAAGTTGGATACTGGCTTTTATTTAACCTAATAATTACAAGTACTTACCATTAAGTGTGAACAGATTATTAGTAATAATAGGTTTATAATGGCAGTAAGTTAATAATATTATAATAAAACCACGATCCACATGTTGTAATAGGCACGCGCCATTAACCATCTTTCATTTGGTAACGATAAATCGTGCTAATCTATAAGCCCCACAACAAGCGTAGATGGCACTAGGATAGCCACTATCACTATTAATGTAGAAGTTGGTTTATCAATAAATACAAATTTTTAAGGTGGTATAGCAGGTGCTACACCAAAACTACAACGTCACATAAAGAATCTAAATCATGACCGATGTCGGAAACGACACCAAGTTTCTTGCTACAATACCATCGTATCTGTCTGCAAGCATTGCTAATAAAATAAAGACCAGTTCCCCAAACAGCCAATATCATGTACAGTAACTAATATTGATATAAAACACAAAAGATATTACACAAGGTAAGATAATTCGGTATAAAATTTTTATTCATTAAGTTATCCTCCAATGATTGATATTATAATTATAGTACAAATTGAAAAAAGTCTAAAAAAAATAAAAGATTACAATATGAAATTTATTAATTACTTTTAATTTACATAAAATTTTGCAAGAAGTGTTTAAATATTACTTGATATAATGTATGTAATTTATTATGGGAGGAGTATGTCGCTAAAATTAGATAAGTTGATATAAAAAAATTGCAAAAGTTAATGTTATTTGTCTTGGTTGCGCTATTTGTTCATTTGCGATATGCTGCTTTATTAAGCACAAAACAAACTTACGCAGAAGGAATTGGAGGAACTGGGATTTCCTTATTACTACACTTTATGCATTCGGTTACCAGTGTCAACTGGTGCAATGATTAATATTCATTTACTAATTATTGGATTTAAAATGTAGATAGAAAACTATGATATACACTTTATGGTATTTCTATGTTAACATGGCTAAAAATTTTTAAATATATAATGTTAATATTGATATTGTTGGAGATAGTTATTAGCTTCTGTTGGTGTATATCGCGGGCATGGAGCTGAATAGTATTTTGGTGGGTAGGCCACGACTGGAGGGGAGTGATATTGTGCTTCTAATTATTCAACTTTTTATACAGGAATTCAATTGGAAGGGTATTCAAGTATTAGATAATTGTTGATATTATGGCTCTTACGTTTGTGGCAGTGAAGTTTCCCAGCAATCTTATACTCTATTCTATATATTTAATAGTACCAAGTTAATAGACTAGCAGTCGAAGGTGGGAGTATCAGGTAAGGTGTAATGATTGTTTCACAAAAATAAAGAAAAATAACTAAATAGTTCAAGAGGATATGGAACACTTGGTTTAACGTATTTTAAAGGACAAGGTAGTTATACTAGAAAAGATATGAATATTAGTTGTTGCGTTGTATCAGAAATGAAATAGAAATGATTAATCACTTGTCTTTAGAGATTGATCCTCGAGCCTTTGTGACCATAACAGAAGTTCATGATGCCAATGGGTGAAGAGGATTCAATTTTGATCAACAAAAAAAGATTAAAATGAGTATAAAAAAGATAAATAATAATAGGGAGTAACCCTATATATAATGTTGGGGATTACTCTTATTATTGATAAGATGATAAAAAAAACTTTTATTTTTAAATTATATTATTAATAGTACTAACTGCAAATACATGTTGTTCATACTTCGAGGCAAACACTTCTATTTTAGTGTGTGGTAAAAGGTACCTGCAATATTTAGTTCTACCTTTACCGCTAGTGCTTCTTTTTACAAAATAATGTAGTAATAAGATAATTAAAACTCATGGAGTAAGGTATGAAGTATTTTGTTGAAGCGGCAAATAATAAAAAGGAGATAAAGGTCCAGCTGGTTCTTCCCTGTTGTCCTTACTATAAATACTTTGCTTGCTCATGTATTTGAATTGTAAGTGTGGAAAGAGAGGGGTGTTACCAGTTCAATTAGGTGGTGCTATTGGAAAAACACTTATGATGACTAATGATTTTAGTGACAGACAAAAGAAAATGTTTTGTTCGTTTTAGGGATGATTAGCGGTTTTGCAGCACTATTTCAAACTCCACTAGCGGCAGTATTTTTTATTTTGAAAATAATCGGTAAAGGAATAAAGTTACAGCTAGTTCTATTTATGAGTTCTTCAATTTACATAGTTGCAGCATTTATTTTCAACAAAGGCTATCTCATCTTTTAGGTTTAGAGAAATTCTTTTGTAGAAGTGCTACACCCAGTAATAATGATATTAATTTAGTAAATATCTTAAAAAATAACTATTATAAGTATAATTTTAATTTTGTTAGATAATGTTGTTATTATTCAAAAAAAATCTAAAGTAGCTGTGTACTCATAAATATCTTACATAGGTTTTTATTAGTATTATTTATAATGACTTTATACTAAACTTTTAGATATGCTTCACTAGGTACTAATTTAATAGACTTCTCATTTAATGATTATAGTAATAAGTATATGATTTTATTTTAAAATTAATATTTACACGGCAATTTATTACCAGCAATTGGTTTTAGTGGGGAGAGTAGCGCCATTGTTGCTATTGGCACAAGTTGCGGGTGTATTAGAATATGGTTGGGTCTGCCTGTGTTAATGGTAGCTGGCTTGGGATATTGTAGTGTTTCTTCAGCAACAAAAACATGGGTAACTCTATATTTTTAAGCTTTGGGTTTCGGCTTTTAAACTGATGCTAATAAGCAATTCCAGCCGTACTACTTTACTTATTAACAAAAATATAGTGTTATAGTTAATATATAAAAAATACCAAGAGGCATGGTTTCTCTTTGGTATTCTTTTGAATTTAATATAAATCCTAAATAAATTTATTTTTTATTGACCAACTTTCGATTAATTAATCATTGTGTCTACAGTTTCTTTATCGCCTTCTATATAGAAGTATAATGTATTTTACCATCGTCTGCTTTAAAAAATATATGTAATAAGTATTTTCCAGTTTTTGTTAAAGTATTAATAACATAACATCATATCCACCAATTTTCCGATTTGAAACACTGACATTTTTCCAAACAGTTGTTATTCCTATGTTTAGTATATACTGGGTTGCTACTTTTGTTTAGGATCGATAGTCATATTCTGCCTCAGATATTCCAAGTTGACGGGCGGAATATGTTTAATGTAACAACATTATGCGCAGATGTATCACTAGATTGTATGTCATTACCACCGTTAATATCTTGAAATTAACCCAAGTTTTAGGGACTTTGACGTATCCGTATTCGTCAAGAACCAATTACTTTATAAATATCATCTGTTTTTGTATCGTGAAGATGAATCTTTATTTGATGAATCTTTTGTTTAACTACAGATCTTTTATTTGATTCATTCTTTTATTAGAGTCCTCTTGTTTATTTGACTCTGTTTGTGTTGTCTGCTCTTTATTTTGGTCTTTATTTTTCGTTTTTATTTGCATGACAAGACACAAGTAGTACGGAACAATAATAACATTAGTATACCTTGTAATTTTTCCTTATGAAACTGACACTTTCATTTGCTTGTAATTTTATTATATCATGTATATGGAAAAATTATATATTTATAAATAGATATAAATAAATAAATAATAAAGAAAGACAGATCAGTTTAAACTGACTCTGTTCTTTTATTATAAACCTAGAAGTTTAAAATTTCTCTTATATTTTTTGTTTTGTTCATCAACATTTTCACCATTTAGTTGAACTTTTATTTCGGAGATGATTTCATAAGTTTATTTTTAATATGTTCTGTCACTGGATTCTTTAACTGCCTCATCTGTCATGTGTTCAAGTAGGGTTGTAAGATTAAACTTTTACAAATATCTAGTAAGAATGTAATGATATTTTTATTTATTACATCTAGGGCACCTAAAAGAGGTTCAAATCCTAGTAAGAATAATTCTTCTTTAAACATATAAGTTCTTAAAAGGGTGCAACCTTTGTCTCATACCACCACTTAATTCACTTCAAGATATTTATCTTTATAGTCCCTTAAAAGATTAAGTAGTTTAAACTTTAATGACCTCAGCTACTTCTTTTTTGTTACTTTTCTTATAAGAAGAGTATTATATTACAATTACAGTCTTATATTTCTAAAAAATGAAATCTTTTTGGAAGCATATAGCTGACTTTTCCTTTGAAATTAGAATCTCCTTAATTTCTATAGTTCAGATTGAGTTCGTTGATACCTGCAATTAAATTACGTAAGGTAGTTTTTCAACGCCGCTTCCGCCTAGAACCAAAACAATTTCCTGTGGTCGACATGAATAATATTTTTTAATACTATTATTTGGGTAATTGAAGGAATAAGTTTTTATTGTTAAAGACACTCATTATTTTGTATGTAATCATTGCCTAAAATCCTGTATTGTCTACCAAGTGGTTTTCGATAATTTTGTTACATCATTTAGCAACGATAAAATGCGTTCCATCTTTCAGCATCAAAATTCTCCCAATGCTGTTGTATATTGTTGAGGATATATTTTGTGATGCTACCTACGAAATCACGTTTTTCTTTTAGTTCGGTGCATTTTTATTAAAACTCTCCATAGCTTCTTCAGGATGTGCTCATAGCGCTAGACATATCTAACTCTTAATAGCTCTAGAACTTTTTGGCTTCTTCTTTGTTATTTTTAGATGGTCATTATTTTGCGATAATTGCTGGTGAATGGTAATCAAGTTTATCAAAATCTCTTAAAGTGAAAGAAAGAGTTTGTTTCTAAATTCATACTTTCTGTAATTTACCATCCATAGTAAATCCAACAGCATCAAAAACTCCGTTTTCAGAGGTGTAGTGTGAGTTACTATCACTATTTCATTGCTAACTCAGTTATTATAATCTCCACCTTGTTTTCAACTAAGTTAATCATAGCTGATTCAACTGAGATCATTCCATGTTCCATATTTTTTACCTTCTAAAGCTTTGGGATCAGTAATATTGTTTTCTTAGGTGAAATATTACCACAAATGTGTGTTCAATAATAGCAGCTAGCTGTAATTCAACTCCTTTAGAAAGTTTACTATCATTGTATCTTGATAATATATTTAAAAGGTGCTTTATTATTAATTATTAAATCTGATGTGCTATCTTCTGGTGCTGGTTTGATATCAAGATCTATTCTAACTTCAAAGCAAAATAACACTTTTCTTTGACATATAATCTAATATTGGTTTGTGTTAACTGCCAGTCTAATACAAAAGTCGACTTTTAAATCTTTATTATTTGAACTATTATTAGCAGAACCACGTACTTGTAGGAGTATTGCACCAGAATAATAGAAAATATACTAATTAGTATTTTTTCATGATTTTCTCCTACTCCTGTTCCATTTAATAGAATTTTTCTCATAGTTTAACTAATTCTATACTTAGTAAACTTATAATGAATGCCAATATAATTTTAGAAACTTGGTATCATATTTCAAATAGTTTTTTGCTTTAATCATGTAAACACCTGAGCGCTTTGAACTCACAACCATAAGCTACTACTGCAGCATAAATGCATGAAACACTTACTCTAGGTCTATACATGAAGTAACTTAAGCTAATTGATGACTTAACATGCCATGAAGTATTTGTAATTGCACGTTCATAAGTTTTAATAATGTGATCATATCATTATCACAATTTCTAAATCCATCTAATATACTGACACGACAATAGGGAGGTTGTAGTTAAAACTAGTAGCAATCTTTGGTGTTAATCCGTACCCAAACCACAGAACCAAAATGAGTTACAATAGCAATAGTAGGAATAAGTGACGTTTGTGTTAGCCATAGTAGAGGACGATAGCTTTATTAAAATACTGAGGATGCTGTCCATAATTAAAGCTAGAGGTCAAGCTAATATAATACCAAGTAGTAAACCGATAATAAGCTGCAAGGAGGGTGATTTTACAGTCAGAGAAAATTAATTGTTTATAATTTTTAATGAAGAAAGACTGTACTACTGTTTCTAAAGGAGATGGGAATAATGTACTTAGGAGAGTAAATTTAAATATCCGGCCCCTGCCAAATAATAGAAAGTAAGAATAAGCATAGAAATAGCAGCAGCATATTTATTTAATTAAATTTGCTAGCTTTTCATCTGTAATTCAAAATATTCCGTAATTAATTTTTCACGTGTAGCGAAATATTTTTCGCTATCTTTCCACCACAAATAGTAAACTTGTTCTTTAGGTATCCATTAATTCATTGAACTCTCCTTCTATCTACTGTTTCGAGAAAGGAGAAACAACGACATTCAGAGTGTTTATTTCCTGAAGATAATGAGTAACATTATCTATTATTTTTATTTACTATCTTCATTATGTTTCAGCTCAATGGAAAATTTGTAATGCAATACTGCAATTTGACAAAATACCTCCTTACAATTTTAAAGGGGTCCTAGAAAGTTGGGTCTTAAAGACACTACCTACGCTGGCATTACCCACAGATCGGGTGCGGGTCGAAATTTACGATATTTCCTCTCAGACTGTTCCTACAGACTCCCGTGTTTATGATTATATCATATAGACATTATTAAAATCAATAAGTCTGTTTAACACCAAATTTAGAGTGTAGTTCGAAAAAAGAGATACAAAAACCTGGTATAATATGGTTATTATTTTAGTTATGAATTATATATTTATTATAATTAGTAAATAGATTTAATAATTCACCTATATATGTAGATTAAAAAGATATTTTGATTTTTGACTAGATATGTGGTAGAATAAAAAATCATAATAATATAAAATTGGAGGATATGAGGTGGGCCTTTAAAGAAATATTTGAATGGATTATAGTAGTTGTCATCTATAGCAATTTATAGTATTAAGCACTTATGTATTAGCTCCATTTACAGTTAAGGACATTCTATGGTTATCATTTTACTGATAATGACAAAGTTTTTGTTAATAAACTTAGTAAAAACTAGAACATGGTGACGAAGTAGTATTCATGCAAATGAAACAGATGATTATGATAAACGTGTGGTGGTGTTTGAGGTGACACTGTGAATATAAAGATGATGTTTTATATGTTAATGGTGAAAAAGTGGATGAGCCTTATTTAACTCAAAAATTAAAGCTAAAGAATCAGGAACAACACCATTTACACCAGACTTTAATATATAAATTATAAGTATTACTAAATAAAACAGTTCAGAAAAGAATGTACTTTGTAATGGGTGATAATAGACAACATAGTACAGATAGTCATTATTCTTTGGATTTGTTAAAAAAGCGATGATTGGGAAAAGTAAGTCTAAGATACTGATACATTTAGTTCATTTAAATTCTTCTAGAATTCAAAATATTTAGTTGAACTAAAATGATGAACATACTATCATAATATGCAGACGCTCTAAAAGAGTGATGAAGAAAATACCCTACAGTTTGCATTAGGGGTTTTGACCCTATAAAGGAGATTAACATGACAAAATATATTTTTTTGTAACGGAACAGAGTAGTATCATCTGTTAGGAAGGTAGCTGCATCAGTGGGTAAGAGTACTTAAAAAATGAGATTAAAAGTAACACTTCAAAATTTAGTCCATACTTAAATACATTTGAACTATGAGTCCTTATCAACATGGAGGACTTTCATGACCCAGAAGATGGGCAGAAACAAGGTTGGAATTTGGGGACCACAAGAAGATTTAGTGATATTCGTCTGGGTCGAACTATTTCTTAACATTGCAGGACCGTGTTTATTCATCAATTATTGAAAAAGAACGTCGTGGAGATTGTTTGGGAGGAACAGTTCAAGTATTGATTTCCGCACGTGACAAGAAGCTGAAATTAAATCGCGTGTGCTACTATTTCGGAGAATCAGGGTGATGCTGATGTAGTAATTACGAAATCGGTGCTGGAACAACTGGAGATATCGAGGTCATTACCGATGCCAGAAGCAATTCGTCAAATTCATGGTGATTTGGGTCATTGAAAATGTATGTTATATTCATTGTACATTATTACCTTATATTAAGGCTGCTGGTGAAGATGAAAACAAAACCTGCACTCAACAGTCACCAGCAAAAGAATTACGTGGTTTAGGTATTCAACCAAGTTATTATTGTAAAATGAACTTGCATTAACAGATGAATTACCGTGCACAAAATATCTCTATTCTGCGACATTCCAAACAAGAATGTTATTGAGGTCGTGATGTGAGACGTTATCGTTACCATTAAATCTAAAAGCACAAAAAATTGATGATATCGTTCTAAAACATTTCAGTTTAACAGCTAAAGAAGACGGATATGGAAGGTGGACATCACTTGTAGAACGATGTGAATAACAAAGATGAGTTAGAATTGCCTTGGTAAGGTAAGTATGTGAATTACATGACAGCTTATATTTCTGTAGTTAAACATTAAAACATACAGGGGTATAAACACAATTCAAGTTTAAAAATCGATTAGTTCAATCAGAAGATATTACTTACTGAAGAAAATGTTCATGGTATCTAAAAGCTGATGAATTTTTAGTTCCTAATTGGATTGTGGTGATCGAGGGTGTTGAAGGAAAATCACAACTAATAAATAATAACAAGTGATAAAGTACCATTCTTTGGAATTTGTCTGGGTATGCAACTTGCAGCTGGTGAGTTGCACAAGAAATGTTTGTGGACTAACTGGAGCTCACTCTTCAAATTAGATCAAATACACCATACCCAATTAACTTGCTTCCTGACCAAGAAAATGTAGTAGAAATGGGAGGAACTCTACGTCTTGGAGATTATCCTTGTACATTAATAGAAGGTTCACAAGCACATAAAAGAATATGGTGAGAATCAACATAACTGAAGACACCGTCACAGATATGAATTCAATAAACTTCTACCATGAAAGATTAGCTAATAAAGTTAGTTCTATCAGGTGTTAGTCAGATGGAAGATTAGTAGAAATAGTAAATTACCTGAACACCCATGGTTTTGTTGCTGGTCAATTCACCCAGAATTCAAATCTCGTCCAGAAAAGCACATCCATTATTTGCTGGATTTATTAGAGCAAGTTTAGAATAAACGCTATTATGGATTTGTTACAATATAATAAAAGGAGAACTAGAGGCGTGCAGATACTGCAAGCCTCCTCAATATATCCTAGAGTATATGAAAAATCAATTTCCTTTTTGGTATTCAAGCTCCCGTTCAGATCGATTTGCAAACCTTATTTTAAAGAAGCGAAAAGAAAAGCAAATAGATTGGGATTTTATATAGGTATTGTTGGCAACACAGAAAAAGAGAATGTCAATACGTTGCAACTGTATTACTTAAAGTATGCAAAATTTTGAAATTGATTTTGAAAAAATTAAAAATTGGTTATAAAGAAATCATGGTGGGATACAGTTGACACACTTGATAAAGTAATAGGAAGTTTAGTTTTATCAGGAGAATGAGACGTTAAAAAAGAGATTTTAAAATGGGTGGTGATGGAATATTTGGCTAAGACGTGTCGCTATAGATCATCAAATTTTACGAAAAAGAAAAGACAGATACTGATCTTTTTAAGAAAAAATATGATTAACTTAAATCATACTGAATTTTTATTAATAAAGCAATAGGTTAGGCCATTGATTATTCTAAAACTAATCCCAAGTAAGTTGAAAAATTTTATGAAAAATACAAAATAATATGAAAGCTTGCTTAGTATAAAGAGAAGCTAGTAAATATATATAATATGATAAAGAGAACACTATTTAATAATGAAAGTGTTTTCTCTTTTTCTTCATTAATTTAATAGTGTTATACTATTAGTACTGCTGTTTGATCTTAATATTGGATACATGTATTTTATAACAGGCATTTTATTAATGTATGCAGTTTAAATTAAATATAAAGTATTCAAAAGGTTGGGTTTAATAAATGAAGAAGAGTTACAATAGGACTAGTGGTTGCTATATTATCTATAGCATTATTAGTAACTTCCTTTTATGTTTAAAAGTAATCGGAGAATTATATTGATTTCTCCAAAGTTTCAGAAAATGTCGATGATAGTAGGAAAAGATGATGATACATCGAGGGATTGGTTTACAGCTCTCTGTTGCTGGTGATAATAAAAGTTATATTTTAAGAAAAATTAGTGAATTTATGTTGGTGAGAATTGAATAAAAGGTGAAAAGTTGATACAGAGGCTACATTGATATTAATTTATTACTATAATAATCAAATAGATCGTAGACATTTTATCTACCGGTGCATGTTCATTATATGAAGATAAAAGGATCGTTAGAACTGTAGCAAGGGCGAGATAAGTAGGTAAAGCATATTATCGTCAATAATAATTACAAAAGAATAGTTCGAATATAAATACAATGGAAAGAATTGAAAAACAATAGTTTCTGCTGTTGATGCTTGTAGTTATTCAGGATACCCTGGTATTTTAAACGATTATCTAAAGAAAATGGAACAACAACAAATAAATTTTTCGGTAACAGTTACTTTACTACACAGTCGCAGAAGAATCTATAAATCAAGTTATAAATGGAAGAGTATCGGCTGCAATTAGTTGATGACTAGAAACTGCAGTATATGAGTAGTAATCTGGAATAGAGAATAATATAAAAATTAATAAAACATTTCCCGGAAGTAGCCACAGGACCGACGTGACGCTCATAAAAACTATGAGGATAAAGAAAAATCAAACAGATATTACTATCGATGATAAAGATAATTCTATAAAGAGAACGTCTTATCACGGCTTCCAGATGAAAAGTGGCGAAGAAACACACACTGCCGTGAGTTATCCAGAGTTTAATAAGTGGATGAAAGTCAAAATGGCTAGAGATTGAAAATAAATAGAATCATGATATTCTTTGCGATCAATCTATACAGTAGTTTTGAGTATAATCTCGGCATGCTACATGTGGTAATAATAGAAAGCATATTGAAAGTGCTTTGAAGATAAATTACTCAAACCTACTATCAGCTAGCTGGTGATATGTGTCAGACGATACTCTAAAAACTGAAAATACTTGTAAAGTATATCCAAAGATACATGGTGCTTCATCAAATAAGGAGGTGTCTTATATTATTATTTATAATAATGATAAAAAATAATATAGGTAAAACTTTACAAAGACATTTCCCAGAAAAACTTATGACGTTTAATGAGGAGGACAATTAAATAATTATAAAAGGTTATAGTAGTTCAAAAGGAGAATATTAGAATACATTTCTCCTATCGATGATGTTATGTGGTTGCATATAAGAATAGGTTTTTATACTAAAAGATATTTATGTGAAAACATATATGCAATTTGTAAGAATACTTGTTTTAAATATTGTTGTTTTGTAATGTTGCTAATTGTTGCCCACTATATTTCAAAGATTAGTTGAGCATTATTAAGAGATCTGTCTGTAACTGATAGAAATAATTAGAAAGGTGACTATAAGAAAAAAAATAGATAAAGATAATTGTGAGTCAGGATTTCCATGTATTAGTTAGCTCTATAAATGGATGGTAGATAGTAATAAAGAATAAAAGTTAAATAACTATTTATTAAATAAAGTTTTAGAATTCAGAAGAAGAAAGAAAAATAACAAGGGTACATGATGAGGTAAGTCAGTCACTTGCGAGTTTATTATTTTATTAAGTAATTTAGTAGAAAAAGAAACTTGAATTTAGTGAAAGAAAAGATGGTGTACTAATTCAATCAGAAATCGAAAATAGTTTAACTAATAATAGAAATATAGCAGTTAATTTAAGACCACCTATGGTGCAGAGTTAAGTTTGGAAAGAGGTAATAAGTAAATATATCGAAAGATATAAAATTTATATAGTATCTCAGTCGATTTTTTATATGAAATATATTCTAGAAGGTGGTAAAATGATAATTTCGATATTACACTTTACCGAATAATTCAAGAGTCATTATCTAATATAAAACGACATTTCTAGACTGCAGAAATAATTATTAAGCTTTTATATATTAATTCAGATTATATTATTTTGGTATAGCAGATAATGGTATAGGATTAACAAAGGAACGTGTGAAAATCAATAAAAAGGTCAAATTAGAATATTTGGTATCAGAAGAGAATAGATTTTCTGGAGAATTCAAGGTGCTTAATAATAAAAAGTACTCTACAATATTAATGTGTAAGTTTAAAACAGAGACAATAGAGGGAGAAGTCTAATGAAAATACTATTGATTGATGATCGTAAAACTGATAAAATGGGGATTAGAGTTTTGTTAGAAGACGACATTTAGTTTAATTGATGATCGTGGGAGTAAAGAGAGTGAATAGAAAAGAATTAACACTACTGAATATGATTTATTTATTTGTGATATTTCATTACCTGATGGAAGTGGTTATGATATATTGGAGATTATAAAAGAGAAAGATTTAGATGCTAAAAGTTATATACTAAGTATGCATGAGATAAAATCATATATATACTTTTAAAATGGGAGCTTCAGGCTATGTAACAAAAAGTACAGCACATGAGGAAATTTTAAAAGCTATTGACGTAGTAATGAAGAAAATAGAAATCTACTTTAAATGAAAAGTATGCTACAATTTTTATGAATTATATAAAGCAGATAAAGAAATGGAACTTAGTGAACGAGAAAAGAAGTCGGAAAATACATAGTTAGAAGAGATATACTACTGATATTGAGGAGAAAACTGTTTTAAGTCTAAAAACAGTTGACACATAAAAAGCGACTTATGGAAAAACAAAGTACTACAAAAACGCAGTGAGTTAGTTGAGTATTTAAAATCTAACTTAATGTTATAAAATAAGAGATCTCTATCAGATAATTTGATAGAGATCCATTTTTATTAATCTTCTAATTGTTTTGATGTTTTCTTGAATAATGTTAAAAGCAATGAATACGAATGCTCAATACACAAGAAGCTATCAATGCGTAGAAACATCCGTTCCATCCGAATACATCAACAAGTTTACCCATAACATAACCATTTGCACTTGCGATCGAAGTGAGTAACCGAGATAAACCAGTAAAGACCGGTAGCTGTTCGCGTAGCCTTACAGTGGAACAAGGGTCCAGCAGCTTGAGACCGATCATCACTGCTTTACAGGATCCGTAGATTAGAATCCGATTAGCTACTAGACAAATGGTATCTACAAGAGCGGGTTGCCTGGAGGGTTTTCAGCAAACGAACACTGCTAATAGGCACTCCAGTTGAAGAATAATAACATTGGAGGAACTTGCGGGTGCCCTTTGAATCTTTATCCTTAAGTATCCACTTGCTAACATTCCGAAGATACCAACATTCGCATATAAAGAAGTAAGCCCAACTTTGTTTATCAACAGAGAAGTGTTTTACTTCTTTTAGGTAAATAAGGCCAGTCGATAATACCGTATTGCACGAAGTATACGAATACGTTATAACTGCGATAGCCCATAAATGTTGTTATTAATAGTATGTATTTGAAGAAAATATCTTTTTGCAGATAAAATGTTTAGACTCAAACTTTTTTCCTGCAATTTTTCCTCCTCTCCATTCATCAACAAGGGAGGTGAAACCTTCAGACTCTGGAGTATCTTTCATTAAGTGAGAACATAATAATTGCTAAAATAATGGCGATTGTTGCTGATGAAATAGAATAATTGATTTATAGCCTGCCAAAAACAGAGAAAGTCCTAATAGTACCAAGTGGTCCAATTAATCCACCACCAAGGTTGTGAAAACGTTCACCAGCTCCACCAAGCACCACGTTCTGGTAGAGAGAACCAGTTGGTTTTTTGCTCCAGGAGGATATCCCATGCTGCTTGGAACCACCCGTTAAGTGCTGAAGAACAATCATAAATGATAATGAAGAAAGCACTGCAGGTACAAGACCAAAATTAAGCTGACAGCAGCAGAAGCAACTAATCCAGTAGTAATAAAAGTACTTAGGATTACTTCTGTCTGAGCTGTACTATAATAAATTTACTGAAACCATAAGCAAGAGATAGGGCAAGTGAAACTTTACCTAAATCAGCTTTAGTGATGTGTACGTATTGATCAATTAAATAAAGGAGATAGCAAGTGAGAAGTCTAATTAGATAATGTACTTGCGTATCCAATGAATACTCCTGAGAATACTTATAGCCATCGAAGTGTGTGTACCAGCATCAGTACGAGAACTGTCGATTCTCAGTTTTTACTGAAGAGACTGCAAAGAGCTTTTATGAAAACATATTAATTTCTCCTACACTTCAATAATTTAGTACATATTAAATATTGAGAAGGAATGACGTCAATCTTCTTGAATAAATTTTACTGCTATTTTATAAAGTGTGTAAACTTATAAACCTGATTATATACAAATGAAAAGCGATCTGTAAATGCTATTATGTGGGAGTTTTTATCTTTTGAAAGAATCCCTACACCTATTGTAGGAAATTTCTTCCCAGATAACTGTGACAGGTGCGTATATTATAATTGATTAATCAATAGTTGACAGAGTCAATTAATTAATTTTTAATAGGAGTATAACATGGATTGTTAAAGGAATGTATAGGTTATTGTATGATCTGAAAATAGATAGTCTACCAGATTTATTTGAGAGAGATAGGTATTGGTTTGACAAGATTTCAAATTATAAAATATCTACATAAGAGTTCTTCTAGTACATCAAAACAGATTTCACAAAGTCTAAAATAGATGCAGCTGACGGTAACTAGACATTTAAAAATATTAGAGAGAGGTTCTATAATTAAAAGACGTAATGAAAATAATAATAGAGAAAGTCTTAGTAGAACTTTCTGAGCTCATGAAGAAATACGACGTTGCGAGAAACAACTGTTCAAAGATATTATCGGCAATGAATTCACTGAGAAGATTTAAAAGACTTAGTCAGAATTGCCTAAAATAAATTCAATGAAAATTTTAAATAAAGAGGGTATAAATAATGAGTATATGTGCTCAACAATATTAGTAACGTGGTTACAGTATTATATCTATATATAATGTATTTAGAAACATTTTAGCAACAGATTCCTGAAAGTACAAGTAGGTATTTAATATTCACGCAGGAGAATTAAGAAGATCAGAGTTTAAATACTTTGTTTAAAAATCAAGGGAAAGTGTTTATAATGGGCTATTAGGAGTAGCTTTTGTTGTGCGGAACATTTTATCTAAAAAGATCGGTAGAAATAGTTACAATGTTACTAATATATATTATTTTAGTATTATATATGGTGGTTTAACTGATGATAAAGATTATTTTAAAACAAGGTGGATTACTTTCCAATAGTAGCACTGCTCGATATTATTTAGTTTATAAAGGAGCAAGATTAATATGAACAATACAACTTGGTAATAATAGGATCTGCAGGGCAGTAGGAAAAGAAGTTTTAAAGAAGTATTAAATCAAGATTATTATAACAAGTTTATACCACTAGAGGAAGAAGAAAGAAATCAATAGAAATTTCTATACACACTGACAATGATAAGTTAGAAAATAGTTATTGATTTTTGAAAATCTGATTTTGATGAAAAAAAAAGAATTTTGAATGGTTCGAATGTTTTGCGTAGGACAACAATAAAAATTGCAAAAAACAAAGAGAATCAGGAAAATAGTTGAATTATACAGTTAATTTTGCTAAGTTATGTGAAAGGCAAAAGTAAAAAGTTTAATGTCGTATCTGCTTAGGGGCTAAGTAAAATCTAAGAACTTTATACTTCGATAAAAGGAAAATTAGAGGATGAATTGTCAAAATTAGATTTGGAGTATTTTAAGAATATGCCGACCTTCTTTATTAATAATAGCTAAGCGAGATGATAAAAGATTAGCAGAGGAATTATTCATGAAGGTAGCACCGATTTTTAAAAAAATTCTTGTAGAAGAAATTCGAAAAAATACTCAAAACTATCAGAAATTTGAGAAATTCTAAAATTAAAAAGCAATTGTAGAAAAATGCAATAGACAACAAAAGAAGGGTATATCATTACTCTAGATTTTATTTATCTTAAAAGATCAATAAATTCTAATATTAATATTTGGTAACCCTAAAAATTATGTTGTGATGATAATTTTGGGTTATTTTTAAAAAATTAATCTTTATTTTATATTCATAAAACTCATATACAATTAATTTAATGAAAGAAATAAACAAAAATATAGAAGTTAACTTTGTTGTTTGCTGATTCTGTGGTAAAATAAATGTATAAAAGTGAGGAAGGAGACAGAGGTATGAAAAAGGATTGACAGTATTTGCTAGTAAGCACATTATTATATGGTGGATTAGCATGTAGATGGGGACATCAAGCTTTGCGAAAAGGTAGTGAGGAGCTCTTCTAGTGATTCTTCTCACAGCAGTTTGAGGAGGAAGTTCGTCCACATGGCTCATCATATGGTAGCTCAAGGAAGTTCGTCATGGCTCATCATATGGTAGCTCAAGAGAAGTTCGTCACATGGCTCTCATATGAGTAGCTCAGAAGGAAATTCGTCATGGTTCATCCATATATAGTAGCTCAAGAGAAATCATCCATACAGCTCATCATATGGTAGTTCGAAAGGAAAATCATCTCGCCGGTTCTTCATGTGGAAGCTCAAAAAGTTCATCAAATGAATCATTATTTGATAGCTCTAGAAGTTTAACGTATGGAAAATCTGGGGAAGTTCATCATTTGGCTCATTATCTATTAGAAGTTCAAAGAGTGGGTACAAGTTCAAAAGTAAGAAATAATAGAAATAGGTATTCAAATGGAATTGCAACAAGAACTTCTAATCTACATAATAATTTAAGTAATAGATCATTTGGTTCATCCAAAAGTAATACAAATTCAAGATTTGGTAAAAACAAAGAACCTATGGAAAAACAACATTACTAATTTATCGAATAAATACAAAAATATGAAGTAATAACATTGTAACTAAGAACTTTTAGAAGTAATTTGTAACAAGAAGAGGGCAAGGAGTTACATAAGAATAGAACTAGAAATAATATAGTAATTTCTAATAAAACATTGCAGAATAACATACACAATCAAACACAACTAAATGTCGTTGATCCGAATACTTAGTAAGTTTAAGTCGTATGTTTAGAGGCAAAATATGACATTTATAGAACAAATAATAATCAATTGATTCAATTACCAAACGAGTGTAAGGATATAAACCTGAAATATATTATTAAGATTTATTTCGGGTTGTGTTATATATAGATAAGTGGGAAAATTTTTTTGAAATTCATAATAACTAAAAATTCGACCAATAATTATAATTCTCATAAATTTACAGAGAAAAATTTTTAAAATAAATGATAACTTTTGTAAAGTCTCTAAAATATATAGATAATATAAATATTAAGTGTATAAAAATATAATTTATAATCTATTAAACTAAAGATTATATTTAAAAATATTTAGAAAGCGACTCTTAAAAGATAAAGATACATATTATTAAAATAATAATTATTAGTCGAAAGAGATATGAATTATCTAGTGAAAATTTTAATGTATAAAATAATGATAATAATTGTCAAAAATGTAAGATTAACTAATAAAATTGATGTTTGATATATGATTTTATTTATGATATAATTATTTTTCAAAAGTTAACGTGGTGAGTTATTTGTTAGCTAGTTGCTATAAGGAGGGAACAATCATATGAAGAGGGATTAAGTGTATTTGCATTAGCGGCTTTGACGTATTTGGAGTAAAGTTGCAGTGGCAGATAGTAATCATGAAGTTCAACAGAATCTCATTCAAAAGGAGGTAGTGTTAAGAGGCAAAAGCTACACCAGTTCGAAGAGCTGTGGCAAGACCAGTAACAAGAGTGGTAGCAAAACCGGTAGCGAGAAGGCAGTGGCAAGACCGGTAGCGAGAGAAGAGCGGTAGCAAGATAATGGCGGAAAGGCGGTAGCAAGACCAGTAGCGAGAAGGCAGTAGCAAAACTCCAGTAGCGAGAAAACTGTAAGACCAGTTGTAAAAGAAAAGTAACGCAACAGTAAGAAAACTACCCAACAAGATCGGATTTATGAAAAAACAACACCAACAACAAAGAAAACTTTAATAAAATCAGTTGTAAGAAAAACAACACCAACGGCAAAACAGCAGTAGTAAAAAGCACCAACAGGTAAAGACAAAAACTGCGGTAGCAAACAAAGCAACAGCAGCTAAAAAGGGAACAAAACAGCGGTAGCAAACAAAGCAGCGGCTGAGGAACAAAAACAGCGGTAGTAAACAAAAACAACAGCTAAAAAGGAACTAAAAGCAGCAGTAGCAAGTAAGCGACAGCAGCTAAAAAGGAACAAAACAGCGGTAGCAAAACAAAGCATGAAAGCGGCTAAAGAGGGGAGACAAACTGGTGGCAAACAAAGCAACAGCAGCTAAAAGTAACAAAAACTGCAACAGCAAATAAGCAACAGCAGCAACAAACAAAAGCCACAGAAGCTAAAAAAGAAAATTTAAATTACCATTACATAGGTATTTAATAATTCAGGAGACATAATTGATTTAACTAAAAAATCTAAACCAGATTGATACATTAGATGCTTGTTGTCGCCAAACATGATATTGGATACAAAAGATGGATATTTTAGTAGAAAAGCTAATGCTGAATTTGTTAAAAGATGTAGCTGAAAACTTTAATAAAATGAAACCAACTGAAAAAGCCACAAAAACCAATCTTCTCAGCTGGGTTTATAGCCTGAATAATACACCATTGTGCGTGAAGTATCAACAATTGTGGTCGTATTACTGGTAAATAATTTTTATTTTACAGTCTTTTCAAAAGCACCCTTTAAGAAGGTGCTTTTTATATACACTGAATTTAGTTATATAATTCTACATAAAACAAAAAATAATAATCGTATCCTTCAAAATGCTAGTAATATTTTGTAATAAAATAGAAAGTAAAGATTATATAAATAAGTGGAATTTAATGAAAAAAAAGAAGCAGACCATAAGTTTTGAAAAAAATAGGAAAACAAAATTACGTCCTGGTGCAGGTGAGGTACAAACTTTCTTTTTAGCACCTCATGCAGCATTTAAAGAAGGAGATGTAGTTTTAAGTTGCATTTCAGCAGGGAATGACAATTAGGTGTGGGAATTGTCAAAACAATTTTTGGCCGGAATGAATGTTGATAAGGAGAAAGCAATACAAAAGCTAACGAGAATTAGCTAAATATCAATATCAAAATATTAAATTTATAAAAGCAATGCCTTTAGAATGAAGTTTCTGATAATACTTTTGGTTACATTATTAATGACTATGCTAACAATGTTTAGCAATAAAGAGTAGGAAAGAGCTTTAAAAGAATATCTTAGAGTATTAAAACAGGTGGGTTACTTTTTAACACATGATATTGCTTTAGTAAATAATGTCGAAGAAACGAGAAAGGAAACAACTGTCAGGCAATAAATATTAGTATATTTCCTCTACCACAAAATGAATGGAAAGAGTTGTTACTAAATAGGATTTTACTATTATTGTGCTACAGGAGTGGAGTTAACTCTTATGGACCTAAGGAATGAGACACAAAATTGATCTAACAAATACTTTAAGAATATTAAAAATGGTTTTAAATCAGAAAATGAAACTCAATTTATTAAAATAGAAACTACATTTAGTAAATTAGAAAAAATTTAAATTTTATTTGTTTTAAATAAAAAGCGTTATAATAAAAATACAAGTGTTAAATTAGGAGAAATGACATGGAAATTGGACAATTTTTCAAGATAAGGTTTATTAAAAAAACTGATCACTTTAAACTAGTTAAAAAGTAGGGAAAAAAGGTGATTTAATTAAAACATAATCGTCCAGAAGCGCTAGTAGTATTCACTGTGGTAAAATTTGATAGAACTTCATTTAAGCTGACAATGAAAGTTCACTTAAGAGTAGAACCTGGTAAGTTCCTTTTACTTTGATGGAAACAACTATATAAAGCACTTACGAGGGTTTTAACAGATGGAGAAGTGTTTGTTACTTTATTAACTAGTAAAACCCAAAAATAGTATAACTATAATTTTTTATGTCTGTTTATACAATCTAAATTACTTTGGGAGGAAAATATGTTAAATCAAAGTTATACTAACTAGGAAGACTAATGAAAAAACCAGAGCTCAGAGGGGTATGAAAATGGAAAAGAACTGTTAAAAGCAACTCTATGGCTGACTACAATCAGATTATAGAAAAAAGATGGGTGAATACAGGAAACTGACTTTTAAATTTACAGCATTTGGAAAAGTTGCGGAAAATACAGCTTAAATATTGTGATGAGGTAGTTTATTAAATGTCATTGGAACATTAGTAACAATGTTTACAAAAGATAAAAATGGTGTTAATCATTATCAAAATGTCAGTATTACTGCTAAAATCTCATTTTAAGCAAGGGTAATAAAAAAGAAAGAAAAACAAATAAGAGGTGTATACATTTTGGGTCAATAGGATAAAAAGTAATTTAGATTGTTAGAAATCTTTAATGTAATTAATTGCATTAAAGATTTTTTATGAGGTATTTTATTTTTATATTTACTAACTTAAAAAGATAGTAAAAATAATTAGTGTGAACAAAATAATCTTAAATACAAGGTATCAATTTTGAAGAAGTATAAATTATCAATATTTTAGCTAGTGCTGTATTAGGAGGTTGGGGCAGCTTATTTGGCTGCTGGAAAAATGATCATGCGGCAGCAACAGGGAAGTAAAACAGTAGTGGCGCCTGCTGGCCACTAGTACGGCTGGTGGAACACCAAATACCAGGAGCAGCTAACACGCAAACAACAACACCCTAAAGAGGTTGCTAATATTGGTGAAATTCAAGGAGAAAGTCATAAAGCCCACTAGTTGGTCGTGAGGTAATAACAGTTAATAATGTGGTTGTTACTAAAACAGATAAATCAGGGGTTTATGTACAAGATAAAGTTTCAGATAATAACCCAAAAAACATCAAGATACGTTATATTTGCGTCAAAATAAAGTGAAAGTGGAGATTTATTAAAGTTCAAGGAACAGTAAAAGAAGGGTATTTGAAAAGAATATGCTGTTAGATCAGGGCAGACTTTTAAAGCGCCTGTAGGTAGCTTCTAAGCACAACTCAAATTATTAATGCTACTATTACTAAATTAGGAGTGGCTGCTTTTGCAGATGCCGGTGGAATTCTCTGAAAAAATTCCTAGAACACTGTGGATAAAACGCAACAAATATGATCCTGAAAATATGAAGCTTTTAGATTATTTTTGAAAGCTTAGAAGGAATGATATTAATATTAATAAACCCTAGGTTTGGGGCCACAATATGAGAGCAGTATCTATGTATTATAGTATATAATGGACAAAAATTAAACAATATTGGTGGAGTAAATCTTCGCCCTGGTGTTCAAAATACCGAGACAATAGCTGATGAAGTTGGGAAAATGTGGTAGCCAAAAGCTAAAATTACTTTGATGAAGATATTACAGGGGTATTTACATATAGATATAAAACATATAAATTGATCCATACAAAGTACCGAGGAGAGTGCAAGATGGTGGTTTAAGAGCAGTGAGTATCAAAAAATATATCCAGCAGAACAGGTCCAACCTATTGCTTCATATAATATTGAAAACTTTTCTGCAAATATGAGAAGAGACGAAACACCAGAAGAAAAAGTAGATAAAATTGCTAAGTCATTTTATAAATGAGTTCATAGCCAGATATTATTACATTAATTGAAGTTCAAGATAATGGTGTTAAGGTAAATGACCGGAACTGTAGAGAGTGTTAAAGTGGAGAAAAACTAGCTGATAAATTAAAGTTTTGGTGGACAGAATATAAATATGCTGAAGTAGCTCAATTGATGGAAAAAGATGGAGAAACCAGGTTCAAATATTAGGGATTTTACTTCCTTTAATCCAAATAGGTAAACCTTATCGGAAAAAGATAAAGATTAGAGTGAAAAGAAGCTACGTTTGTAGATGGACATTTGAAAAAAAAAACCCAGCAAAATCGATCAACGAATATAAACTTTTGAGAAAAGTGAAAATCATTAGCTGCTGAATTGATTTCAAAGGTGAAAGAATAGTAGTTATAGCAAACCACCTAAATCAAAAATTGAGGGATGCAGTATATGGGTCTAATCAACCAGTAGAAAATACTAAAAGCACAACGCGTAGAAAAGCAAATTATTAAATGCATTTGTTGAGGGATTACGTCAAAATCCTAATTTAAAATTTGTTTTAACGAGACTTTAATGACTTTGAATTCTCTGATACAGTATGAAAACAATCGTGGAGTAATGAAGACATGAACCCCAATGGCCGGAACATGAAGCAGGTGATAGATACTCATACTTCTATGTCGTGGGGAGTAACCAAAGTTTAGATAACCGCCGCTAGTTTCCTAAATCACTGGTGGATAGAGTATTATTCTCACCAGTATGTGTCATCGTTATGGAAGAACATGGTAGAGCCTCTGACCCACGATCCAGTAGTTGTTCAAATAGACTTTAGTAAATCTGAAAGTATGGTTAATTCAATAACTCTAATAAACCAAGAAATACACAAGGTAATACATCTCCAGCAGTACAAAAATATAACAAATTAAGTGCTGTTAATCACAAAAGGTGAAGTTAATTAATTCACATTCAAATAGAAAAAGTAACCACCAAAAACAGGTCTAGATTCATCTGGTTCGTTTGGTTTAGGAATATTTGGTGTGAAAGCATTCTTCTTAGGTAAACGTAATAATTAATATAATAAAAAGATATTTATAAACAAACTAAAATCAACTCTATTTATGGAGTTGATTTTTATAAACAAGGTTATTAGGGGAGTATAATTAATGAAAAAACTGAGGCCTGATAAAATTTTATGGATTAATCAAAATAATGATTGATTTTAATCATGACAATGTTATTTAATGATGGTCTTGAAGTATTTATAATCACTGGATTATTTGAAGAAGAAAATAAATTAGGGCAAAGTTTGCAGTGTGAGTGTGGAGTGAATTATAAAAGCACTGTTGAAACTGTGGAAATGACGAACAGTGTTAGTTATGCACAGTAGCTGATGTAGTAGTTAAAACTGCTACTGAAAATACATTTAATCTACTAGAGCGTTGTAGGTGAGGTATAAATATTTTTGATAGATTTTCACAGGAAATAGAAAATGTCTAAAATTAAAATTAATAAACCAGCAGCACCTGTAAGACATCATTTTGAAAAATATGTGGTGTAGAAGTAAAAAACTTAATCTCGTGAGGTTCTATAGGATATAATGATTATTTAGCATTAGGAACCAATATAGAACAAGAGAGGAAGGCAATATTTAAAAGGATACACCTAAAGCGAAGAAAATAATATGAAAATTATTTTAAAAAGTAGTGTATGAAACTCAGCTTGGGGAGAAGTAGCTGATCAAAACTTTTGAATATGTGCATAGAAGTGAAAGTACTTTAGATGCGTATACACTTCTTGATACGATTCAAAAATAGAACTTGACTAGGTCGTGTCCGTAAAAGAACGCAGGAAATAGAACTATTGATATAGATATAATTACATTTAACGATTCAGTTTTTACTGACAGTGGAAAGATTGATTGTTCCTCCATAAAATGCATATTACGAGAAGAGTTTGTATTAGCACCATTGAGCAGGATGTATGGAGATATTGAAACATCAGGAATGAATAAAATGTTGGAGGAAATTACAGAACCGATTAGAATTTTTAAAAAGTAAAATTATAAGATGGACAAGAATGTTTAAAATTAGAGAAATTGAAATTCCTAATAAGTAGTATTAGCGCCGATGGCTGGTGTTTGTAATGCTACTTTTGAAGCTTACTGCAAAAAATTTGGTGGGGGTTGGTAAAATGGAGATGGTTAGTGATAAAAGCTATTTTATTGTAATAAAAACAATGAATATGTACATAATGATCCAAGGAAACGTCAATGGGATTCTAAATATTTGGTGGAGAAGATTGATACTCTTGTAGAAGCGGCAAAATATGTTGATAAAAATACAGAAGCGGATGTTAGCTGAGTTTAAATATAGGTTTGCCCTGGTACGTAAAGAATTACTAAAGTCGATGCTGGTGAGTAAATTGTTATTAGATCAGATAAGTTTACGAAAGTGAGTTTCTAGAATCGATTGATTCAGTATCTAAACCAGTGACGAGTAAAAGATGATGAGAATGGGTTGGGATGATGAACATATTTTTGATAATGGATAATGCACGTAATGCTGAAAGAGCGGGAGCAAGTGCAGTAGCTAGTCACGGAAGAACAAAAGTTCAAATGTACAGCGGAAAAAGCTAACTGGGATGTTATGCCTGATGTTAAGAGAACTTAAAGATACCTGTGATTGGTAATGGTGACGTAACAACTCCAAATTAGCAGAAAATGTTAGATGATACAAACTGTGATGCAGTAATATGATTGGTAGATGGCAGCACATTAGGAATCCATGGATGCTATACTCCGTACAGTTAAATGTTAAAACAGGTGAATTAACATGGAACCAACACCAAGAGAAAAATTGATGTTTGTTTACTTCACTTAAGAAGACTTATGGAAATCAAACAGAAAAATGTGATTCATGAGATGAGAAAGCATGCAGCATACTATATAGAAGGTATTAAAGATTGGAACCAAAAAACCAAAAAAGAGCTTAATTACCCTAAATACATATGAAGAGATGGAAAATCTGTTTAATTTAATTTTTCTGAATTTCTTAGAGTCTAATGAAAAGCCTCAAAAGAAAATAATACTTTAATTATAAAGTGGATATCGAAAGAATCTAAGTCATTATTAATTTAATATATTATAATTATCGTGAAAAAATTAAGAGATAAGGACGAGAGAAAAATGGTACAGAAAATATCAAAAGTAATAGCAACTTTGGGACTTAATAAGTAAACATTTGGAGAATGTTATTCTGATTCTGGGCACAGTTTTAATTGATACGTATTATGGTTCTGAAGGAGAATGGTAGAACGTATTAAAAAGAGTAAAAGGGTAAGAGAAAAATTAAATGAAACTACATGATTATATATGATATAGATCATATATATGCACAACAAGTACAAACATAAAATTGATGAAAATAACGTTGATTTGCGTGTGCTAACGATGTTGTTGATTTTATTGCATGTCCATTTAAAGTAATTTGGATGAAATTAAGGTTCAAAAGATATACACAGAAAAAATAATAAAAAAATTGGATTAATAGTAAAAAGTAGACTGTAAAGAAGCATGATAACATTGATGAGATCTACTCAGATTTTACCGGGTCAGATATGATTAATCTGGCAATTAGGGGTAAGTTCCATACCAAAGACTTACCTAATGTTCAAAAGAAATCATAAAGAAAAGCAAATGACAATACTAAAGAAGTTATATTAACAACTCAAATGTTACACTCTATGATATATAATCCACGACCAACAAGAACTGAAGTATCTGATGTTGCTAAGAAATGCGTTGCTCGTTGGAGTAAGATGCAGTGATGTTAAATGAAGAAACTGCTATGAGACTGTCCAAAAGAAGCTTTATGAAACTATTGATCGTATTATAAAATATATTTGGACAGTCTCAAAATTCAGTTACAGAAAATGATGTAAGAAAATAGTGACCAAAAATGAGTATGGCTATTGTTCGCTATCTACAAAACATAGTAATGATTCTCTAGATGTGAATAATATTGGCAACTATACTAGATCGGGTTCAACAGCGAATTCACTTGGCAAAATATAGACCAAAAGTACAGTTTATGTGGGTGGCAACAAAAGAAAAGCTAGAAAATTAAGCTTTTAACTCACGATGGAATACTACAGTGAACCTAAAGAACTTTAATGATGGACGAAATGTTAGAAAGAAAATGCTGCTCTTTATTCAAAAGAATCAGGACTAGCTAAAGGAGGAGATTATATTCTAATAACTGCTGGAGCAGCCAAGATTTAGGAAAAGAAAATACTCCATAGACAGACTTCGTAAATGTAAAGAAGGTATAAAAATAAAACCAGTTACTAGAAAATATCTAACTGGTTAATTTTATCATTTTAAAACGAGTAATAATTATAGTACATATTAACATAAGTATAGTGATTATATAAAAAGAACATATTTTTCTAACTGAATATTTCAGGAAGTTTAGTTAGTACACAGGTGTTAAATAACTCCAATATTTCCGCAAACTGAAAACATACTAATCGCAAAAGTTTATATATTTATTTTCACAACTTTTTAGAAATATAAAAATTAAAGACATAGTACCAAAGCTAATGCCTAATGAAATTGCGCTACTGGTAAACAATGACGAATTATGGAAGATTGCAAAAAATAAAACTACAAAGTCATAAGTAACAACATAATTGAAAGTGTTAGATTTTAATTTCTTAACTAATTCACCAAAATAAATCACTGAGGATATACCACTAATAGCAAGTATTGTTAGTAAATTTCATGAAACCTCTGAGATGTAGATATTTTTTCAACAAGTGAGGTTGGAATTTTTATAGTGGCTCCCATATGTAAATACCAACTGAAGTGTTAAATAGAGTTAAGATGATTGTTTCTTTATGAATTTTATACTAATCATTTACTCTCGTATTTTAGGATTTGGAACAAATACTAAAATAAAATGAATAATAGTACCAAGAGCATAAACTGGGAAAATATATTTTCCATATATAATTAAATAGCCTGAAATAAATGTGGTTAGTGCTTTACCAATATTTAAAAAGTACGCATTCTGTCATAGTTCCGCACAGTATCTTGATCAAAAAAAGTCACTAATCATACTAATTGACAAAATTGAATAATCAATTCCTGCTGGTAATCTACTAATAAAAACAATTTTAAAAATTTGTTGTGAAAGCTGGTACTAAACCAAAAATGAAAATTATGAAGCTGAACCAAGTGGTATATTGCACTTTTATGATTCCTTTAATAATAAATTGTAATAATTACAAAATACTGTAATCATCTGGCTGAATAGTAGCTAACAGTTCAACGAAATAATCCTATGTTAGGATTCTGGGTGTTATATAATCTGTTATAAATTAGGAATTACAGGCGAAATCGCAAGATGTGACATAAGTAAAAATGGGAGTACTAAGTGAAGAAAGAATTTCCTTCAATGAATTCATTGCATTGTCTTCTCCTTGTAAATATTCTCTTACATTTTACTAAGGTAAAATCTCACATTATACAAGTATAAAGAGATATTATAAAGGTGTCAAAGATGAGGGATTGAAATAGTATCAATATTTTTAAAGATTATAGAAAGTAACTAGAAGATTAAATATCCTTATACAATAAGTAATCAGATAAAATATAGATAATAATAATAATTTTGAGAGGATTTTGATAAAAATGGGCAAAAGCGCAGTAAAAGTAATAGTTATGGGATACGGGCGATGACACTATATTATTATCTATAAGATGGACAAGTGGACTTAGTGTTGAGGTCCAGGAGAAGGATTTCGAGAGAACACAAAAAGCAGTAGAAGAATTAAATGTAAAAGATTGAAGCGATATTATTAACTCGTGCTCAATTTTGAGTCCACATTATGTCTTTAGATGAATGCATGAGTAGGTATTATAATGTACCTGTATATATTTTCTGGTCATGAGCGTGATTGGTTAGTAATCCAGTTCAATGGAACAGCATCATTTAGATTGAAGAGCACCTATATGAATCAGCAGGGTGAATTTGAAAACAAAAAATATGAATTATGGTGTCGTTGAGTACTTCCGACACCTGGGCATTCACCTAATTGAGTTCTTTTTGATTTTAAATTTATAGTGAAGTAGGAGACGCCTTATTCCAAAGTGGATTTGGTCGTTATGATTTATATGGATCAGATTTTAAGCTTTAAAAACTCATTAGGAAATGTACTTTTCAAATTGGAATGGAGCTAAAATAGTTTATCAGAACATGGCGATGAGACTACTATTAAACATGAATATGATTTAAAATCTTATTAGATAATTATAGTGAGAGTTTATATGAGGAAGAAAATATATGGGAGTTATTGTGTTGATTGTCTTTTCTTTGTCTTTACCGTAATAAGCATGATATGTATCGTGCTTATTTCTGTGATTTTAAAGTTATAGGTTTTGATAAAGTGTTTGGTGTAGGAATCTATATCTTATTATGGATACTTTTAGAGGTTAGTATTTTCAAATCACTGTGTAGTTGTAGTGCTAAAGGGACAGAGTATGAGATACAATACTGAGTACGGATCAGACATTTTAAATTAGCTTCAACCTCAATATATACATTCTATAAGTTGGAGAAAGTTGCACCACTAAGAAATATTTTGAGATGCTACAGACCAACAAAATATATTAGACCAAAGAGGTTTAACGTATTTAGGGTCAATATTAACAACGTGGTTCGGATAAACGAAGTTTTTATATTTCAGGTAGGGACTATTCGTTAGAAAATACACTTACAGAATTTTAGAAAATAACCTGTAATTATGGGAGGTATAGATGAATAATGTAAAAAGTCGAGTACATCCTTTTGCTATGATATCGATGCTCTAATAAAGGGATTGAGGACTAAATGGAATTCTTAGATTAGCATTAGTAAAAGACAAAACGAAAGCCTTTACTAATTTTTGTATGTGTATATTGCTTGCTAATATTAATAGGCATGTTTCGATTATGATAGTTAAGTGAAGTTCGTGATGGTGCTTTTTATTTACGACAGGAATAATAAATAGAAATAAAGAATATAAATTTGGAAAAATATCCAAATCTGATTGACACTTAGTTCAAATATATTGTATCAATCATTTGACTGATGCATTTCGGTAGACATAAATCTTGTTGGGGATACATTAAAAGATAAAACCTGCAAAAGGATGTTGCACTCATTCTTAATAAGTGCTAAATAAAATTAGGGAAGAGTGAAGAATGTACTTTTCTTGAAGAAGAAAAATAAATAACTCAAAAAATGCAAAACTATCAGTAAAAGACCTTACACATTTATAGTTTCCATTTGAGAGTTAGGTTTTGCTGCTTTAGGTTCTAATACTTACACATTTAATGACAAAGATTCGAGATGTATTTAAGTATAAACTGGAAATGAAGCTTATTTTGATAAACTACTTCAAAGAAAATACTGAAGTCCAGTTATTAGGTGATATAAAGTTTTAATTTTAACAATTGGAATTTTATGATATTAATCGGATTATAGCTTCAATTATTCGCCACGATTGTAAAATAATATAACTTTGTTCTTACGACGAAAGAAAATAATTTTACTGTGTAAATATGGATTATTGAATAAGAAGTCGCTTATTATTGATATTATTAAATTCAAGTGTAAAAATTAATATATCCTTTACGTTATCGTTTCTTTGGTTTATAGAAAGTTATCTGTGAACTTTGACTAATGATGCCATCAGAAGGTTAAAGTGATCTACGATAGACATCAGTGCCTCTATGTGAAAGATTTTGCACGAAACTTTGTGAAAAACATAATCTGAGTATTGATTTAGAATACTATGATAATGTAGAAGGGAGAAAATACAATCAAGGGGCAAGAATAACTGATGTATCGTTGGGTTTATTAAATTGTAGTTATTGCAGAAATGTGAATATTTTAGATTTTTTGTATTTTGCGAAGATCGATTTGAAACTTGAGTGCAAAATATTATGTTCGGTTGTTCTCTATCTTGTTTTGGTTTCTTATAGCATTTTAGTGAAAAATTATATGTTGAAGTACAATGAACTTTCTTATGATAGATATTGCTGAGAACACGTTCATGAGGCAGCTAACAATAATTGCAAAATTAATCAAAGAGTACGAAAAGTGGAACTATAAATATTAAGACGAACTACTTTTATGAACAAAGAAATCTTAACTCATCTATCTATAAATTCTATCAGATGAGATTCTGATATTAATTTAGGGTATTACGACTAAAAGGATATAAAGAAAAATTAGAACGAGACTTTTATAATTTCAGTGGGTTATGAATGGGAGATATTCTTGAGAAAAAAAAGTCATGTGATTTACCACCAGGTCGGTACGTATTTAAGAATACTGGAACTTATTTTATATTCTTTTTACTACCAGTTATTGGTAAATATGTGTTTGTTCTTTACAGATGAAATAAATTATAAGTTTTTTAAGGTTTAGTATACTATTAATAAATGACAATATATTGCTTATGATAAACTGATTCTCCTCCACTAGTAATTAGAAATTATTCTTCATGAGGTAGATGAAATGGGTGTGTCGAAAGTTGAAGGGATATTATATAAAAGCAAAAAAAAAATTGCCATACAATACGATTCAAAGATATTTACGGGCATATGGGACCTATTCATCAAATTTAAATTAGCAAATGTCGAAAATAACTGGAACATATAGCAGACGTGTCTATTAACTATTTTTCAATTGAAGAAGCGAGACGTAAAAGAAAAAGATTTTATTTTGAAAGAAGTAAAGTATAATAATATAGAATACTAATTTTTGTACTTTATGTTTGACAAATAACTTAAGTAGCTGAAATCTAATAACTATGATAAAGAAATATAAATACTTATCCAAGAGTGAGTGAGGATAAGGCCGATGAACTCCGGCAACTAATCAATTGATTAAGGTGCTTTCCTTAGCAAAGTTTACTTTGAACGATGAGGTATATAAAAAGGTGCTTGTCATCTATGGATAAGGTCTTTATTTTTATTACAAATAAGAGATATTAAGGATTAAGACGATAGTTTTGTATTGATGTCCGAACGCTAAAAATTTAAGGGAGAAAACAATGAGCAAAAACATATTTATTTACATCAGAGTCATGGTAACAGAAGGACATCCAGATAAAAATAGCGAGACCAAGTTTCAGATGCTATTTTGGAGTGAAAGTACAAACAAGATCCATATGGACGTCGCAGCTTGCGGAGCACGTGACATTAACAGGGCTTGCAGTACTAATCGGAGAGTATCTACAACATGAAATGTTGATTTTCAACAAGTAGTTAGAGATACTGTAAATGAAATGAGATATAACGATCCAACAAGGTTATCTGGTGACCATGTTCGGTAATAGTAGGGTTAGACAAACAATCACCTGATACCTTACACATTAGAATGAGCAACTCTTTAAACTAGAAACAAGAAAAAGAAAGAAAAATAGGATTGGGCTGGAGATCAAGGTTTAATGTTGGATTTAACTAATGAAACTCCATCATAATGCCTTTACCAATTTACCTAAGTCATAAACTTTCTAAACAATTAGCTGATGTTGAAAAAATGGTACATTAACATACTTAGGTCAGACGGAAAAGTTCAGGTAACAGTAGAATATGATATCAACCATAGAAATGCAAAAAAATTGATACAATGGTTACTCAACTCAACATGCTGAAGAAATTTCACAAGAACAGATTGTACAGATATCAAAAATATGTGATTGAGCCTTGTCTAGATAAAAATTGTGGATGAAGATACTAAATACTTTCAGTAATCAACAGGAAGATTCGTTATCAATTGGGCCAGTGAGAGATGCGGGTCTTGGGATGACAAAATTATAGTAGATACATATGGAAGTTCTCTCGTCATGGTGGAGGAGCATTCAGTGGGAAAGATGCTACTAAAGTGGATAGATCTGGAGCATATATATGGCTAGATATATTTGCTAAAAAAATATTGTAGCCTAGTGGAATCTGTGATAGAGTGGAAGTTCAATTAACATGCCAATTGGTCAACACACCAGTATCAATTTTTATTGAAACATTTGGAACTTCAAAAAGTAGACGAAGGTGAAATTGTAAAACTATTAAAGAGTTTAGATTAACAAATGGAATTATTGAAACTCTTGACTTAAGAAGATAATCTACCAAAAGAGCACTGACTTATGGTCACTTTGGTGCAGAAGATGAAGAGATTTCACTTGGGAAAAACAGATAAAGTGGATAATTTAAAATTCAGTAAAATATTAAAGTGTTAAAGAAACGGATTAGAATTCTAATCCGTTTCTTTTTTTCTTATAATAACTCACCCTAATTTAGCGTATAGTTGTTTTTGTTAGGTATCAAAATGTTGTTTAATATAAAGTAAGGGACAAGTGGTAAGAAGAAAATATGTATAATTTGTGGAGGGCATTATGAATTTATACGAAAAAATTGGAGAAGAAAAATATTGATCTATTGGTTAGTTATATGTGATGACATGATTCTAATGACGATAGAGAATAAACCTAGCTTCATTGCTGAGGTTGATAAATAAAGTAGAACAAAAAAAATTCTTTGAATTATTTTAGGAGAGCCAGGACATTCAGTTTGCAACTCAGAATTAAAGAAAAAACATCTGGCAAAATTACCAATATCAATTAATGAGCAAACATTGGTTTCGAGAAGACTTTGAATTAACCTTATCTAGTTGAACATAGATCCAGCAATAAAAAGATTTTTAAGCCAAAAATTAATTCATTAACTCAAATGATAAATACAATATAGAAAAAGGAATTAAAAGCACTTTGCTTTAATTCTTATTATGCAACTATTTCTTCTTCGTTGCAACTGGTAAAAATCTCTCTGGAATTCAGGACTAATGGCAAGAGATAGTTTTGTTGATTTAATATTGTATAGAATACTTCATCTTTATGTATTCTGTTTTGCAGAATAGCTCCTTGAATACTAATGAAACAACCATTCACTAATTGGATTACTGGGTCTTCAGGTAGAAATTTCATCAAAATAGACCATCGGCAAGCAGTAAACGCCAATTTTCAAGTATATCACTACATTTTCTGCTAATAAAGGAGATAGTTCTAAAATGTCTCCATCATAAGTGAGTTAATGAAAAACCACTTCTTTACAAACTTTCCTTTTGGAAATAAATAAATCCAAAACACTTCAAGTAAATATTCCTCCAAAGTCCTAACTTAGGAGAAATTGAGTTCAAACTCTTTTAACGTTCAATTTGATTTTTCAGGCTTCAGATAAATTTCAAACTCTTTTTCCTTTTGGAAATAGTAATAAACCTTTACTACTTTAGGGGCTTTAGCTTTTTTAATTATATCCTGAACACTTGTCAGAGAATACTTATGGTTCAAACGTTTTGGACAGTTGTTAATATAATGTTTTCTTTAACTATTATTAAGTGTCATGTCGCATTCACTCACTTACATTGAATTCTATTTTTATTATACAATATTTATACAAAAATCAATATTATATAACAATTTTTTCATTAATTTTTATTTGAAACTAATTATGGCAGCAATGAAAACGTAATAATAATAGGATATTTACTGTTAATTTTATAAATAAATATTATTTCAAATGTGTATTATAAGAAAAATAAAAAACTATTTACATATTTTTTGATTATTGCTTGAAGTAGTAATACTAAATAATAAAAAAAAAGTCGTTTGAAAATATATAACCGCATATTTGAATAAATAGTGAATTTATAGTAAAATATAACATGAAATGTTATTAAGGAGACTGCTATGTTTAAAAAGAAATTATTTCAATTATGTGTTGAATTAACAAATGGGGATTTTAAGTTCAACATTAAAAAATTAACTAAATCAAATTTAAGTGAATTGTATTCAACCATTTGCAAAAACTTATACAATAATGTGCCAGTGAAATTTAGATGAATTAGATGATTTCAAAAACTAATGACTTTTCATAAGAAAACTGCACGTCCAGATGCGCGTCCTATAGATCAAAATGAGGACAGCTTTGTAGAAGTCCAACGGATGGTGTATTTGAAGTAGGTGTGCATAAGCGACGACAGAACATTCGTTGTAAAAATCAAACATAATGTTCAGACTCTTGTTGGAGATAGTGGGTGCTCTGATAAATATAAAGATGGAGACATTATATGATTATATATTTGGTCCCTAGAAACTATCTGGAATTCATTTCCAATGAATTCTCAAATAGAAAGATACATATAGTTTAGGGAAATACTCTTATCCTGTAAATAAAGATGGGGTTGAGTTGGGAGATAATATATTAGTTATAACTATCGACAAGAGTATACAGACTGAATGGGAGAAAAATTAACTATACTCTTGTTCAGTAGGTTAACAAATGTGAATTCTATAATTCTACATATGACGATATTTATGTAAAAAGGTGAGAATAGGATATTTTGAATTTGGTTTCTACAGTAGTCTGTTATTTGAGAAAAAGCAATATTATTTGAGAGATAATTTAAAAGATAGAAATTAAAATGGGGGAAAAAAATAAGCTGAAATCTTGTAGTTAATATGTGAATTAAGTATGTTATTAAAAATTTTTTTTTACCAGATGATTTTATAGAAAAATATGAATTTATCGATGTAGAATACATGAATATGCATAATAAAAGGTTATTATTTCAGACTTGGATAATACACTAATTTCAGGGATGGTAAGAAAGATACGAAAAGAGCTGAAACAGATGGCTTAAAAAAATAGGAAGACTGGATTTGATATTATAGTTGTATCTAATAGCCAGAAGAGCGTGTCCAGGAATTTTGTAGACAATTAAATTTACAATATGTAGCCGGGTGCTAAAAACCATTAACTTTTGGGTTTTTAAAAGCTTTAAGAAAGATTAATGGAAAGCCAGAAGAGGCTATGGTGTTGGAGATCAGAAGTATTAACAGATGTTTTTGGTGCGAAAAGTTTACAGGGGTTATGAGCGTGATAGTGAAACCCTGTTTCTAAAACTGATGCATTTAAAACTCAGGGTTAACACGTTCTTTAGAGGCATTAATTATTAAAATTTAACTAAACATTTCTAAGATGAAAAAAAAACTTGGATATAGGCGACTCATAAGAAAGTAGTGGAGGTTATATTGGATAATAAAATTTATTATGTATTGGCTGTGGAGTAGAAATACTAAGTGAAGATCCTAAAAAAACAAGATACCTTCAAAAATGTTGCTTGAAAAAGTGAAGATAGTCAACGCTAGTTTGTAAAGATGTTTTAGATTAAAAAACATAACACGGGGTTTCTGATGTAGAACTGAAGTTGCTGATGATTTTTACCAATTGATTAAGTTTATCAAAAAAGATACGTTAATAGCGAGGTCGTGAATATTTTGACTTTTCTGGTAGTTGGATAGAAGATGTAGTCGATATTTGAAATGTAAGGAATAATATTGTTTAATTGCTAACAAAATTAGATTTACTGCCAAAATCACAGCAAAACAAAATAAAATTAAACAATAGTTGTTTAAAGTTTTTAAAAAGAAAAGGTATTAAGTAAAGATATGCAGTTGGTACTATAAAATCAGGGTGTTGAAGAAGAGGCAGCCCGCTTAGATCAACTTAGAAACACCGGAAAGATATTTTATATTATAGGTGCGACAGGTGTGAATCTGCTTTTATTAATAAACTTATTGGACTAACATCAGGTGATAAAATGTTATTACAACGTCACACTTCCCTGGAACGACATTGGGTATGATTGAAATACTGCTGAATCGTGCTACAAGTATATATGATACACCGGGTACAATTATACTTGATTATGATATTGCTCGTACCTAGATGCAAAAAAGCTTAAAACTAGTACCTAAAAAGAAATTAAAACGTGTTTTCAATTAGTACGGAACAGGCTTATTCTTTGGTGCAGACGGCAAGAATGGTTTTAATTAAGGAGAAAGACAAAGAGGTTTACACTTTATGCTTCTAATTTAATGAAATTCACAGAACTCTAAAAAATTAAAGTAATACTTTGACACATTATTTGAAAACATTTGAGACAAAATGTTAAAACCGCCATTTGAAGATAATATCTCTATTTTGGGAAACAAGTTAGAAGAGTTTTTAAAATTGATAATAGAAAACAGATATAATTACATTTCGGGTTTAGGATGGATTGCTATGAAATAGTGATAGCGGATTAATGAAATTGATATTTTAGTACCTGAAGAAATAGAAGTTTTTGTAGGAGGAGTCAATAATTTAATAGTGTAGAAATGAAATCACAAATATAAAGTGAGGTTATAATGTTGAGGAAAACAAAGACAATTGAGATCGTTGTGTCATTTTATCACCAATATTTCAAGTTGGTAAGTCTGGGGTAACTAATTGAGATGATTCAGGGGATAAGAGAGACACCCTAGAAAAAGAAATTAATAATAAAAGTTAGTATTTTACAAAACCTTGAAGAGGATAAAGATGAAGTGGCTGAACAATATCTGAAAAGAACTTCTTCGGAGTTAAGGTGCAAGTAATTGGTCCACACAATTGTAATGCTTCAAACAAAACTCTAAGAAAATATAGAAAAATAAGTTGGTGATGAAATAGCAATAATAGCTCTTTATGGAGGAAGTTTTGATCAATACATATTGAACATTTAATCTGCTACAAATGCGAGTAGAAACATATAATTTAGATAAGTGATTTTTATTCAGCTTCTCCATTACTCCATTGAAAGATCGTGATTTAGAAACCAAGCGATATCGATGGGTTGAGATGATTCAACAGTATCAAAAATAATTCTAAAGTTTATTGTTGATGATTATGTAAATAAACAATGATGGGTGGGCTATGGTATAATACTGTTAGGCGCTAAAGACAATTATAGAGATGAGAAAAATATAACATTATTGGAACAAGATGAGGCAAAATTTGAAAAAATGGTATAATATGGAGGAACTTTCAAACTTACAACTTTTATATTCGTTGCTCGCGACGGTGAAGTTAGAGAATATAGTTGAAAATGATGATTTTTATAGGGATGAATTATGAAATAATGATTTCTGCTATTATGAAATCGGCTCTGGATTAATCGAAATAGGATTAAACAAAATAAAAAAAAATTGATTATATGTTTACCAGATAGAATTATAAATATATATTGAGGAGTTGAGTTTATATGAATTTCAAGAATTAAAGATAGAGTAAAGAAATATTACCAGAGAGACTGAACAGACTGGCCATTAGAGGTGAGTAGAAGTGGCTAAACATTTTACTTTAACAAAACTCATGGAACAAATGAAGAAAGCGCATACCATAGCTTTGGTTCATGATATTATGTAAACCTATGGATGAAGTATTAATGAAGACATATGTTATTCTTCCCGGCCTTGATGTAGTACTGAGATTATCGTTGAAGTACACAGCGGACCAGTAGGTGGTGCGTTTATAGAAGAAAGAGTTTGGTATTGCAGATGAAGAAGTGAAAGCTAGCTGCGCTAATCACCGCATTTTGGAAGAAAGCATATGACTCTTTTAGAGAAAACAGTCTATATTACAGATCCGTGATCGATCCAACACTTACGCTCACATCGAGTAACAGAAGTTTGCGGAATATGAGTTTAGATGAAGCGGTAAGATAAGCTGCTAAATATACTACAGTTTACGTAATTATTGATAATGATGAAGAATATGCGTCATTGTTAGAATGCTATAACTATTATATTATTAAAGTGTAGAGTTAGTTCAAAGAAAAAAATAAGAAAATCTTATCAGATGAAAAACTATAACTAATGAAATAAGAGTGAAGCACACACTTCAAAAGGTGATTTACTAGAAGCAACATAACTTATGAAGATCAGATACAGTATTTGCAACTTTAGAAGTTGATTTAGTAAAACCTGTAACGCGTGATACTTTAACAGAGCGTTATGCAAAATATGGATTGCTAGATGAATTAATAGATAAACTAGCAAAAAGATATCCAAGAAGACGAAATGTGTTCTTTATGTAATATTTCATATTATAAAAATAAAATAAAGAAAGAAGGATGAAAATGGAGTAGAAAATTTATTAAAAAATCGTCGTGGAGTACATGTGATGATAAACATGGATTTATGACATTTATTTGCGTATGACTTAACAGATACGGGTTTTATACGACTACTCAGTAATTTTGTCATGCATCAACAAACAGACAAGTAGAAACAATTGCTCAAGTAAGAAAAAGTTTTAGAGGGTGAATTTACTATTCATAGTGGAAAGGTTTAAGAGAGAAGCTAAGTGAGTTCTTGTGGACCTTGGGAGTATTGTTGTAAATATTATGACAAGAGATGATGAAATTACTATGAACTGGGCCCTTTATTTGAAAAAACTATCTTTAAAAGGTGTTTAATATGCGAAAATTTAAGTATTATTTTATGATAAATTGATGGATGTTGATTTGCACGATGCTTATAAAAATAAACATTATTAGTCAAGAATTAGGAGATAGAAAAGATCTTCTAGTTCTTTGAATTTAAGGTTAATGACGGTGGTGCAATGCTGCCTACTTCAACAAAACATGATCAAGTATTCGCAATTGATAATAGTGGTACATGCTAGCACAGCTAGTAGAAAATACCAGTGTAATTACTTCGCTATGGATTTACTGAAATATACAATTTAGGATATGAATTTGATTTTGTCTTAATTGTATTTGATGTTTTTCAATTATCTTGAAGATTTGAAGATTTTAATGAAGGGTTAAAAATGGTTTATGACTCATTAAAAGCAGGTGAGAAGCTATTTTGATATCCATACTCTAAAAATTAGAATATGATTAGTAATCAAGTGTTTGGTTATGAAGATGAAGATATAAGCTATCTATGGTTTACTTATGAAACTGAACAAGAGTTAAGAGGTGAAAGTGAACGCCTCATTTTTGTAAAAAGAAGATAGCGGCCTATATAGAAAGTTAGAGAGAGAGCAATTTCACAGTCAAGAACATATGAGATAGATGCTATTTTTGATTCTAATAGAATATAGGATTTAGACCAAATGATTATTTTGTGATTTTAACAAAACAATAAAGATTTTGATAGTTCAGATAGAATAATTTTGTTTTGGAGAAAGCAAATATGACTCGATTTTTTTAAAAAGTTTCCTTATATAACCCTAAAATAAACCAGTATAATAAATATATAAAGTTAAACTAATTATATGGCGGTTGCAGGGAGTGGTAACCTAATGATGAGAATAGTGAATATAAACAATCGATAAGCTTATTACTGTCCCATTGCATATGTACATTAAGATGAGTAAAGGGTGATTATAAAAATACCTGGTTATTTTGATTTTGTTATTACCTCCACTAGAAGGATTTTGGTGGCAGAAGGAATAGAAGACGGTATTCAAATAGGAGATTTTAAAATTTATTTTGCTTTAATTCTACGTGGCATAGTTACAATGACAAAATCTTTGATTGAACTCTCAGGCTACTACTCTTAAAGAAAAAGAGGACTTTTCAAAGTGAATTTTCACATATAATGAAGGACTATGCTGGCAGTGTACATATTGGCCTAGTAATGAACCTGAAACTGTTTAAACTATGCATGATCTTATGAAAAGAAGGCTATGAGTTGGATATATCAGATAATAGATTTCATCATGAAATTATATATTTCAGATGTTAAGAAAAACTGCACCAGAAAGTTAAAGCAATAATTGAAAGCATCCAATTAGAAAAATAATCGAGGTATAACTCAATTCAAATTGTATTTTGAATTGAGTTTTTAACGAATGACATAGTGAAATTAACATAGTATGATGGTTACAGATGTAGATAAAGTGAAAATTAAGAATCTATTTTTGTAGATAAACTCTTTCAAGCAAGAATGGGAATGTGAGAGTTGTTTGGGTAACCAACAGGTTACAAGCAAACTGGTTATGAGAATACTAAAGAAAAAAATCTTGGTCAGTGTCGACAATAAAACCCTACTTTCTAGATTAGTGAGAAAAGATATGCTGCAAACAGAAAAAAATAGAAATAAATTTTATATGGTGCAAAATATTTAGAAAACGACTGTTTGAAGTATTAACAAAACTTTATAAAGAAAATTCTTATCAAAAACAAAAATATAATTAAATATGCGAATTGAAGAAAATAATTTAAGTAAAAAAGTAAATGAATGAAGTAATAGAAATATTACCAAAAACGTAAATCGGCAAAGATATTGCCTTATCCAGTATATCAGGGACTAAATATATGGAAATCATAAAGAATAGGGTTTATTATGGTTTAAATGGAAAAAGAGATTTTAATAACGGGAGCATCAGGTGGTTTGGGACACGTGAATTAGCTTACCAATTTTTCTCGAAAGGAAATGTAGATCTTGGCCTAGCAAGAAGAAAAGAAAGCACTTGATGAAGTTGCTAAAAAATGTGAAAGTCTGGGAGAAAAGTTATGAGCTGAGACTTATTCGGTTGATGAGCTCCACAGAAGAAGTAGAAAGGTACTTGAAAAGTCAGTGATATAGACATTCTTCCAGTAATACAGCAGGTTACGGACTGATGAAAGACTACAGTGAGTTTAGTGATCATGGATTGTTAAGATGTTTGATACAAATGTTATAGGAACAATTCAATTAACTAGTGAAATAGCGAAAGATATGCAAGAAAGAAAAGCAAGGAGTATTGTGACGATAGCCTCTTTGTGGAAAGATAGCTACTCCCAAAAACATCTGATTATACTCTGCGACTAAGTTTGCATTAATGGGTATTTCAACGTGCATTAAGAATTAGAGCTGAAAAAGGATAACGTACGTAATATGTGTGATTAATCTGGCCCAGTAACTAAACTTCTTCAACATATTCGACAAAAGATAAAACATATATGGCCACTAGGTAATAAATCATTAACACCTAAACTTGTGGCTTCTAAAATTATTAGAGGAATAGAAAGAAGAAAAACGAGAAGTGAATTACCATTCATGTATACTCTAGGAGTAAAAAAATAAACCAGCTATTCCCAAAGACTAAAGTGATAGAATATTAATAGATATGTTAAATAAAAATTTGAAACTTACTTTTGTTTTCGTTGCTATAATAATTAAATACTAGGTGGGAGTTGGTGCCCTGTGCTTGCAATCCCTTTATGAATCGAATACCGAGATGCGGGTAGAATAGAGAATGTCAGATAACACGTAATGTTGAGGACTGAGGGCTCCCTTACAGGCACAGTACTTATGAACCATGTCAGGTCGGAAGGAAGCAGCATTAAGTAAGTCTTCTGGCGGGGTGTGGTTTTAGTCAAGGTTCCCAAGTGGCGATTAGACTAACGGTTTTTAATCATTCAAGTCTGGATATCTTGACCTTAAATCGACCAACATCCCAAAAGTATTAGCTTTTTTGGTTTTTTTTTATGTAAGTTAAGTAAAGGAAAATATATGAAGGAGAGATTCCTGTATCAAGAGTAAAATATAAAGAACATTGGAAAGATTGCACAACAAATTACTTTTACCAGTATTAATTTATCAAGGTAATATCCGTATTTCATCCAGATGATCGAACTTTGTAATGAGCCACTATAGTAATATAGATCTTGCGAGCGTTAGTATGGGAGTTAATATTTGGAACCTGTAATGTATACATTAAATAAATAGTTCTTGCAATAGTTCAATGGTTTCACATTTGATTGGAAGAAAGAGAAGAAGAAATACCGGTATTGGTTGAGAATAATTTTTATATATATGATGTTATTCAGTATTATTTTCAGTAATAACGCAATACATAGTAGCTGCTCTATTGTGAATAGTTTAGGGATGGATTCAAAAATGGCGACAATTTTAAGGTATTTATATTATGAAAAGTTTTAGCGTCTATCTGTATTTTTATATGTAGTGTTGCGTTCATTTATGTGGATAGTTTAGGGTTAACAAGATTGTCGATGATTATGATGATAATTTCTGTACCGATAAATATTGCTTTGGCATATGGATTTATTTTGGTAAATTTGGTGTGCCTGAATTGAGTGGTGCAGGTAACGCGGTAGCTGTTATCATTAACTACATATACTGTATTTTTTGACTCTATTTTAACTTTGAAACATCAAAATTAATAAAGGTATCAAATATTTAAAGAATTAAGGTTTAAATATTAGGGTGAAATTTTTTCATTGGGTATTCCCTATTGCGGCTAGCATACGGCATTAAGAACAGTAGTTTTTCTGCTTTATCTCTTATGGTGTCACGTTTTGATACAACAGTGTATAACATCACACCAAGCAGCGCTGAACTTTTCAGGTTTCTTATATAGCTTACTGGGTCAGTCAGCGAATACCGCAACAATATTGTGGCATATCATGTAGGTGCTAAGAGCCATAAAACTTGCAAAAGTTATACTGCTTTTAAGTGTGGCCTCAGGGGTTATTTCATCAGGAATTGCTTTGGACTAATATCATGCTTCTTTTCCGATGCTCAAATACCATACCTACAGTACTGATAGTGGGTGATAGATTTAACTGCACACTTATTAATATTTGCGATAGGTTTGCACTGTGTGATTCTTTTACATCCTACCTTAGCGGGGGTATTACGTGGTTATAAAGGAAGTAGTTGTATAATGACGTGTTTGTCAGATGTTATATTGTAAGACCTGGTAGCGTATTATAGTATTTACTAAAGGTGTGAGCATTGATGGATTATGGATAGGATGGATAATAGGACTTGCCATATATGCATTGGGGTTTTAGGGTATTATTTAAATCTTAGCGAGAGGGTACTTCAGAGAAAAACTTAATTCAGCTAAATAAATAAAAGGTTTAATAACATTATTGTTGCAAAATCTTTTAAACACTACTCCAACTATATTTTAAAACTATATAACAGTTATCAGAAACTGAATTATAAGGAGAAGAAAAAATTTGAAAAAAAGTTTATCCAATGGTCTGGGTTACCTACTATTGATTTATATCTAGACCAAAGTTTTACTGTATGTAAATCAGTTAGATAGTTCATCAATTGTTGTTGATGAAAAACCTTTAGCTGCAATGATAAATAATTATGTGAAAAATGGTCCATTTAGATAGGCCAATAAAGAAAAATATAGTCGTAGACAATTAGCAAGATTAATAGTTATTACATGTTTGAAAAATGTATTTGCTATTCAAAATTAGCCGACTATAAGTAGTTTAACAAAGATGGTGATTCTGAAGCTATACATGATAATTTCGTTATGTATGAATGAAGAGAAAAGAGACCTGGAAAGTATGGTTTCAACTTGTGATACTGTTAGATTATATAAAAAGACTCATGATTTTAGTAGAAAAATTAAAATAAGATAATACCGGAGGAGTAAATTATGTCGTCGGAAGATAGTTGTGGACACTGCCTGTGATTTTAAGAAATACCAAATAAAGCAGAAAATGTGTTGTCTGAAAAGGAATTGCCATTTACTCTTCAAATAGAAGATAAGAAATATATATTGATGGTGGATGGATATAGATGAAATGATATAGAAAGCAGTACTGGTTCGGAACCAGCTAGATCTACTTGTCCTAGTCCTGAAAGCTTTTTATCAGCATGTGGGGCAAGAAAATATAATGAACTTTAACTTTAGCTGGAGGACTGTGCAGGTAGTTACACTAGTGCTATCGTTGCCCAAAATGTTAAAAAGAAGAAGATGAAATGTCAACATTCCATGTAATTAATCACTCTTTCAGCGGGAGGACAAAATGATCTATTCTTCTCAAGATAAATGAATTAATAAGAGAAGGGTTATCTTTTAATCAAGTAGTAGCAAGAATGAATGAATATCAAAATACAAAAGCTTATTTTGCATTAAGAAAAGTAGATAATTTAGTGAAAATGGACCGTTTATCTAAACTTGCTGCAGCTGTTGTGGGATTATTAAATATGCGTATGGTAGGGGAAGCTAGTAAGAAGACTTGTGCATCTAATACATAGGATTCGTGGGAGAAAAAAGCTATTGCTGCTTTATTGTCGATGAGATGATTAAAGCAGGGTACACAAGGGAGGAAGAGCAGTTATCACGCACAGGAAATAATGAGAATATTTTGCAAAAAAATAGAAGGAAATTATCAGAAATTTTCTAATATAGGTTTATTTCAGTACTATTCTGGAATCTATAGTTTTACCCGGAGAAAGGCGGAATGCTTTTAGGATGTAAGAGCTAATAAGATGTGATTTGCTTTTAAATCACATCTTTTACTACTTTTTACTAACCTTTTTAGTACTTTTTTATTTTACAGTTGTTGTCTTACTAAACCAATACCTTGTCCACATAAACTAAAGAAAATATATAATAAACCATAAATAAGAATATCAAAATTTAATATAATTAGACAGAATGAATATAAAAAGGCTCTACAAGGGCAGAAAACAAGTAACAAGATACTTTTATTATATGCATATAGAAAGATATAATGAAATTGACAATTGGATATAGAAAAGAAGTAACCATATTGTCATTCCTGATCTATTTGATATAAAATAAGAACACAGAGGTATTATAAATAAAAGAAAGAAAAAAAATTAAATGGGGTACTTTTCTAAAACTTCTTCATTGTCTGCCTCTATTATGATGTTATTCTAACATATATCTTTTAAAAACAAATTGTGCCGCTTTAAAAATAAACTTTCAAGTTAATAAAATAGATAACAGAATGTCTAGTAAATAACAAAACTATATGAGCTAGTTATTGAATCAGCTAAAAATGACTTAGTGGTATAGGCGATATTATTAAAAAATGGGTATGTCTATGTCATTTGAGAATAAAATTAACCAATGAGGAATTCTATAAAGAAGGTTTAGATTACTTTGCGGAGATGAAAATATCGGAATTAGAAAATGCAAGTATCAAAAGTAAAGAAGTGCTGAAAGGTTCAAAGAGGTAACGACGAGGGTGCTATCGACACCGTAAAAACTTATTTCAAAAGACTAATTTTTAAAATTTATAAAGAAGCTCTATAATAATGTAGTTGTTAAATAGCTATAAAGATTATAGATGCCTTTTGATATTGAATGTGCATGAATAGCGAGCAAAGTCATTTTGTAGTGGTATCATTATGAATATTTAGTAGAAATACAGCTCATACGATAAAGGCAGCAATTAACGTTGGTGTTAGATTTAAGTTTATTCTTAAATTTAATATATTCTATAAAGTTAGAGGTATTTTTATTGTTTTGAATATACAAATATATTTGTGAGGGGTTTTATTAATTAGTACAGAGAAGAAGCATAGAGTAAATTTATAATAATATTTAATTGAGTTATCTCTACTTAACTGTACTAGAAAAATCTCAAGGATGATAAGAAAATATAAGGATATAGAATATCACCGCATCAATATTGCGAGCGCTTTTCGTTTGATTAATACCATTTATTCATATATAGTAATACTAGATAGATAGTGTATGATATTTAAAATAGAGGACAAACAAAAGTAAATATCTAAATAATTATAGGGAGGTGTTATTATGACATTAGAAGGTGGAGTTAGGTGTACGGCAGAAGAAAGAAAAATATCCTCTAAGGCTGTAGGAAAAAGTTGAAGATAAAAACAAATGAAGAGATCGATAAAATCGCCGATGAGACTAAGGAAGTATTAAAGAGATTGGTGAAATAAAGAAAAATAATTTATTGCAATAACAAAGAATAATTTAATTATATTAGGAGGCAAAATTATGTCATTAGAAGATTAGAACAAGTAAAAGGTTCAGTTAAAAGAAGGTCTTGGAAAAATAACTGGAGATGAAAAACAGAAAAAGAAGGAACTGCAGAAAAAGTAGTTTCTAAAGTAAAAGAAGTAGCAAAAAGATGCGAAGATGCTGTAGAAGGTGCAGTTGATGGTGTTAAAAAGCTATCAAAAAGATAAAGAATAATTTTTAATAAATAATTGATTTTTCCTTTCACTAAAATAAGCTCTATTAATCTTTTTAACAAGTAAAAGCTGTTATAAAAGATTATAGGGCTTTTTATTGTTTTGAATTAATTTAGCAATGAGAATAAGTTCGCAAAATAAGTAAATTTCTAAAGTGTGGGTCAAATATGGGACAAAGTGTAAAATAAAAAGCCTTAAACGTTTATACTTTTAAGGCTTTTTCTAACTTTATTATTTAGTTTCTCTGT
>BNJV01001335.1_pt1 | contig 58136 bp, 60 predicted proteins | sample 8540591 | NCBI WGS metagenome assembly BNJV01 (sample SAMD00202457, study PRJDB9452) | human saliva metagenome | host: Homo sapiens | reverse complement strand
CGAATATTCCTCTTATAACACTCAGTGATTCCGTTGGGGTTCGAACCCAAGACCCACAGCTTAGAAGGCTGTTGCTCTAATCCAACTGAGCTACGGAACCATCATGCGGGTGCAAAGGTACAGATTTAATTCGATTCTACCAAATTCCATTCCCCCAAATTTCGTGACAATAAATTTATCTGGTAAATTTATTTATACTTCTGCAAGAAGGTATCAGCTTGTGTATTGCCAAGTTCCTTAGCCTTTTGAATATTCTTAAGACCTTCTTCCTTCTGTTTACTTTCGCATTGTGCAATACCAAGAATAAGATAAGCATCAGGCTGAGAGGCATCAAGTTGAATTGCCTGTTGAGCAGCACTGATAGCAGCATCAACCTTGTTTAGACGTAACAAAAGGCTACCTGCTTCTGTTGGATATAAGGCTTCCTTAGGATCAAGTTGTGAAGCAATGAGAATATCCTGCAAAGCTTGCTGCCACATACGTCCTTTCACCTCGCACTGTTCACGCATATAATAGAAAGCAGCACCAAGACGTCCTTGGTTAAAATATTCATATGTATAATAATCCTGTACAGCCTTTCTATATTCTCCCATCTTCTCTAATTGCTGACCACGTGTATAGAAATATGGTGCAGAAGTAGATACATATGGTGTGTCACAAAGTTCGATACTCTTATTAAGTAAGTCGAGAATCTCCTGATCATTAGCTCCCAAATGCTGACGACTCTGTGCCATCTCTAAGTAAAGTTCTGGATTATTAAATTTAGTCTTTGTCAATGCTTCAAACTCAGTATAAGCTTTTGCATAATCGCCTTTCGCATAGATAATCTGTGCCTGAAGATGACGATAAGCATCGTTTGCCTTAGTAGTTTCAGCCTTTTTTATCTCATCCAAAGCCTTATCCAATGTCCATCCCACAGACTTTGTCTTTTCTGCAAACTCTTGAATAAGTGCATTACGATAAATAAGACGAGCAAAGTTATAATGTGCTTCATCCTTTGCAGTCACCTTACTAATAGCCGTTTGCATTGTTTTATCCGCATTAGCAAACTCACCTTTTGCAACTTGTATATTCGCTAAAGCATAATAACCATCATTTGCTTGTGGGAATTTTGTAATAAATTCGTTGACAATAGCTTCGTGTATATTAGTAGGTTTCTCAGAAGAGAGCATCAATGCAACAACAGCCTCCTCTACTGTGTTTGGCAAACCAATACGAATATTGCTCTGTCGAAGAGTGATATCATTCTGTGAGAGGCCCTTAACAACAAAGTCTTTGGCATAGTTTGCATCTGTTGAACTCTGTGATTCACCAGCAGAATTGAACAAACCAATAACCTGTCCTTTAGCATTAAATACAGGAGCACCATTCAACTTGTCAGTAGCTGAAGACTTCAGAATCGTATAATTATACTTATCCATGAACTTTTCAACACTTGACACATCAGCCTTTTCAGCATTACCACTCTTTGGCATTGGTGTAATCCATGCTTCATCACCTACAGAAACTGTTGTTGCCAAGGGAGCAGCAGTAGTCTTACCGCTCACTTGAAACTTAACTATATCATAAATCTCATTGGCACCAAGCAGGCACTCCACCTCGTATTTCTGTCCTTTAGCATCAATAATGACAGCCTTATCTGCCCCTATAAAAGGCTTCCAAGGGCTTACAGCAATACCATCAGTACTGATACATACACCATTAGATGTTGCTAAAAATACTGCCGTCTGCCTTAAAGGTTGTCAATGTAAAAAGCTGCATCAGCAGCCTTCTTAACCGCACCAGGTTGAGCAGAAATGTTAGTAGAAACACCCAATATAAGGGTAATGGCCAAAATTAAAGTTTTTCAGTTTCATGTTCATTATTTCTTTCATTGTATATTTTTTTAGTAAGGTATTATTATTTCTTCTTACTTAAATCTAATAGTTCACGAGCATTCTGTAAAGCAGCATCAGAAACATCGGCACCCGAAAAGCATCTGTGCTATCTCATTCACACGCTGCTCTTGAGTCAACTCACACATGTGACTGCGTGTCCCTTCTGCAGTCTCCTCCTTCTCTACTTTATAGTGTGAACTACCCAAAGCTGCAATCTGTGGGAGGTGTGTGATAGAGATAACTTGTCGATTATTATTACCCATTTCTTGCATGATGAGTGCCATCTTCTGGGCAATTTTTCCACTCACACCCGTATCAATCTCATCAAAGATAATCGTTGGCAACTTTACGGCACCACTTACCATTGCCTTTTAGCGATAACATTACACGAGCAATCTCACCCCCAGAAGCCACCTGTGCAACAGGTTCCATAGCCGTACTTGTATTGGCAGAGAAAAAGAAATTGAATCTTATCTGCACCGTCTATTGACAAAGGCTTTGGTGACAAATCAACCTTAAACCTAACATTCGGAATACCCAATGGAATAAGTCGGCTACTCATCTGTTCCTCAACAATCTTAGCAGCCTTACGTCTGAGTGCAGTCAACTTCTTTGCTTGCTTTTTCACAAGTGGAGAGTTTTGTCTTTACTTCTTGCTCAAGTAATTCTAATTCTTCATCGCTATTGTCAATATTCTTTAGCTGTTCAGCAATGTTATCACGAATCTCGATGAGCTCTTTCTCCGTTGAAACGTGATACTTCTGTTCAAGTGTATTCAGCAAGTCAAGTTGCTGGTTTATGCTATCCAGACGAGAAGGATCAAAGTCGATATTCTCAACTTCACTACCTATCTCACCTGCAATATCTTTCAGTTCTATATGTACTGATGATAAACGCTGTACGAGTTCTTGTGCTTTAGGATATACTTTCTCTATATTTCCAAGACTATCCAGACTCTGGCCCAGCTTTCGAAGAACTCCGTTGTCATCATCACTCAACAGATTATCAGTCTCGTAGAAAGCTGTTTTGATATCTTCTGAATGAGAGAGTGTTTCACTTTCTTGCTCAAGTTCTTCTTGTCTGCCCTCAATTAGACCAGCATTGTCCAACTCATTGAACTGAAAACGCATGAATTCTTCATTTTCCTGTGCTTTAGATATCTGCTCTTTCATATCTGAAAGACGTCTTTCAGCTTCTTTATAGTATTGATATGCCGAACGATAATTAGCCAGTTCCTTACTATCTTGTGCGATAATATCCACAACATTCAACTGAAAGTCATCCTTCTGTAACAACAGATTCTGATGCTGTGAATGAATATCTATAAGTTGTTCACCCAATGCACGCATCATTTGTAACGATACAGGTGTATCATTGATAAAGGCACGTGACTTTCCTGTAGCCGTTAGTTCACGGCGAACAATTGTATCTTCAGGTTCAAAAATCAATATCTTGTTCTTCGAAAAAAGATTCAAAACCATAGTTAGAAAGGTCAAAAATGTGCCTCAATCGTACATTTCTTCTCCCCTTGTTTTATCTGTTTGCTATCAGCCCTATTTCCTAACAGCAAACCAATTGCACCCAAGATAATACTCTTTCCCGCTCCTGTTTCACCAGTAATAACCGAGAAACCCGAGTGGAAAGCAATATCCAGTTGATCAATCAACGTGTAGTTTTTAATATATAGATGTTTCAGCATATATTTGTCAATTATAATAATTGAAGTTAAGGCAGAGGACAATTGTGTCCTACAAAGATATTACTATTGTTTTATTTTTATCCCATGTAATATTCTGACTGGCATTGATACCAAAGAGGATATCGTAGACCAATTCCTTTTCTTTTTGTGTTCCTTTGCCTTTATATATATTAGCCAACTCGTCCTTCTTATAGTCTGTCCATATTTGTGGTAACATGCTTATTGGACGATTCTCATGTGCCTTCTTTAATCCATTCTCCAAAGCTGATGTGATATTTGTACGACCACGTTCAGCATTGTTAGCCATTTCATCCAAACCTGTTCGGTAATAGTCGTACTGCAATTGGCGAAAAGGTTTCATAGCACCATCAAGATAATCGTTGATAATAGCAAAGCGGTTGCGTGAATTATCAAAAGCTTTCCAACCCGTAAAGTTAAGATTCTGTGCATTATTCGTCAAAACCATGCAGCGTTGTAGGATATCTTCACCACCCATAGGAGAGAAAGAATCTAAATCTAATCCTATGATAAGATAAGCATAATAAGCTATCAGAGCCGTCAGTTGGTTATCTATATTCTCCTCATTAAACTCAATCTGATCGAATTGAGCAAAGGTGAAGTTAAAGTCACCATCTTGATTATTATAGAGTGTGGAGCTATAAGCAGCATTATAAACAGGTCGGTTTGCTTGTATCAATGCAGAACAAGTAAAGAGGTTGCTACTTGGGTCATATTTGCTAACAGTAATATTAAAGTTACAGTTTATACGTTCATTTCTTTGAAACTGATAATGAGTCCATTGGCGTGTATTAATAAACTGCTCTAAAGTCTGTTGTAGATTCTCAAAGACAGAAGCATCTGTACCCTGAATCTGATTATGATTCACGGTTACCTTTGCATTTAGCTCTTGCGCAGATAATTCTCCATTAGAGAATAGAAACAAGCTCGTCAATAATATCACGAGCCACTTCTGTCTTTGGTTTCTTTGCATAACTCTTCTTACCTTCTTTGTTGATAATCGTTATTTGGTTATCATCTGCTTGGAAAGTCGTACCAGGAATTCTCGTTGAGTTCAAAACAATGAAGTCAGCATTTTTCTTTTCCAACTTTCTTTGGGCATTGCTTTCTTCTTCATTCGTCTCCAATGCAAAAGCAACGATGCTTTGTCCTTCTCCTTTCATACTACCGATAGTTGCGGCAATATCCTGCGTTGGCTTCAGTTTTAAGAGTAAATCATCACCCACTCGCTTAATCTTTTGCTCTGCAATCTCTTCTGGACGGAAGTCAGCAACAGCTGCACAAAGTATTGCTGCATCACTATTAGGGAACTCCCCTACTGCTGCATCATACATTTCCTTACAGCTTTCAACATCAACTCTCTGAATACTTTCAGAACAAGTAAGGCTCACTGGACCCGCAACAAGCACAACCTTTGCGCCACGTCGACTGCACTCCTCTGCCAAAGCAAAACCCATTTTACCAGATGAATAGTTTCCTATAAAACGTACTGGGTCAATTTTTTCGTATGTAGGACCAGCTGTTATAAGAATCTTTTTATCTTTTAAATCTTCTATATAAGATGGCGACTCCGATGAAGTAGAGAAGAAATCCACCAAAGCCTTAACAATATTCTCTGGTTCTTCCATTCTTCCCTTACCCTCCAAACCACTGGCAAGAAAACCGCTACCGGGTTCAATAATATGATTTCCGAAGCTACGTAACGTCTCAATATTCTTCTGCGTTGATGGGTGCTTATACATATCTAAGTCCATTGCAGGTGCAATGAAGACTGGTGCTTTCATTGAGAGATAAGTCGTAATAAGCATATTGTCAGCTACTCCATTTGCCATCTTACCCAGCGTAGCAGCTGTACAAGGAGCAATAACCATTGCATCCGCCCATAGTCCGAGGTCTACATGAGAGTTCCACGTACCATCCTTTTGTGAGAAAAACTCACTTACAACTGGTTTATGTGTTAATGCAGACAATGTGATAGGAGTAATAAACTCCTTACCAGCAGGCGTAATAACCACCTGCACTTCTGCCCCACTCTTTATCAGCTCACGGACAATAAGACAACTCTTATATGCTGCAATAGAGCCTGTTATGCCTAAAACTATTTTCTTTCCTTTCAGCATCACCTTACTTATTATTAAACTCTCTCAGGCGAATACGTGTCAAAACCTGCTTTGTATTATAAGTAAAATCACTTGCAAGCATCCAACTGTAATAGCCAGGATCTTTACGCAGAACCTCTGCAACATCCCAACCTTTATATTTACCAAAGTTGAATACTTCATGACGACGTGGCTTTCCTGTAGCATCCAACAACTGGTTACCATCCTTATCAGTCATGTCACACCATACTATACGACCAGCAAAGTCAACAAAGTCATTCATACGAGAGAACTCTGCAAGTTCATCCATGTCGTTATTCAACACACGATCCTCTTCTTCCTGATTGCCGGGAGCATACATATCAAGTTCACCCTGTAGCACACGCCATGTAGCTTCAGTATCCTGATCCGCCTTATGTGCTTCAAAGTCGTCCTCCATCTTCCTACCACAGTAGAACTTATAGGCAGCAGCAAGATTACGACGCTCCATCTTATGATAGATATTCTGTGCATCAATCAGACGACACTTTGAGAAATCAAAGTCAACACCTGCACGCAGAAACTCTTCTGCCAACATTGGCACATCAAAACGATTAGAATTGTACCCAGCAAAGTCACAACCAGCAAACTTATCTGATAAATCCTTAGCCTTCTGCTTGAAGGTTGGCGCATCAGCTACATCAGCGTCAGAAATACCAGTCAATAGCGTTACCTCTGCAGGTATTGGCTTTTCAGGGTTAATAAATATATTCTCTCTTTCTTCCTTTCCATCAGGATGAACCTTGATAAAAGAAATCTGGATAATACGGTCGTTTACAAGGTCAAGCCCAGTCGTTTCCAAGTCGAAAACTATCAAAGGCTTTGTCAAATTCAGTTTCATACGTCTGTGTATAACCCTATATAATCATAAAGGAGAATGGCTATATAGAAGATACACAGCCATCCTCCCGATAAAATCTATCTCACTTGTTTCTTAATCGTTCAACAGCATCGGCATAATCAGCATAAGAATATCCTCATTCTCAGGCTGAGTACCTGGTACGATTACACCAGCACGTGATGGATCAGCCAACTGAATGACAACATCATCACTCTCAAGGTTGTTCAATATGTCAAGCATGCTTGAGCCCTTGAAGCCAATGCTCATAGGGTTGCCACCATACTCACAGGTAACACTCTCCTTTGCACTTGTTGCAAAATCAATATCTTCAGCATTCAACTCTAACAAACCTGCTGACACATGGAAACGAATCAACTGTGAAGAATCACTTGCAAAAGGTAATACACGACGCAAAGCACCAATCAAAGACTTACGATCAATCGTAACTTGATTAGGATTATCCTGTGGGATTACACTGTTATAATTAGGATATTTACCTTCAATCAAACGACATGCGAGGTTGCCTTCTGCAAAAGAAATCTCTGCAGAACGCTCATCGAAACGAATGATAACATCGCCACCATCCTTTGACAAAACATTCTTCAACAATGAAGCAGGCTTCTTTGGAAGGACAAATGATGCTGGAGAGTCACTCTTAATAGAGAAAAATCTTGTTTCTTACAAACTTATGACCATCACTGGCAACTACAGCCAAACCATCTTCCTTCAAATCGAAGTAAACACCATTCATCACTGGGCGAAGCTCGTCCTGTGCTGTTGCAAAGAGTGAACGTGTCAGACTATCTGATAACTTTTCAGCTTGAAGCGTAATTGTTGTAGCATTATCTGATACAGACTGCGCCTTTGGATACTCATCTGCACCAAGAATTGGGAAGTTATAAGAACCATTCTGATAGGTAACATAAATCTTCATTTCGTCCAGATTCACATCCAATGTCAATGGCTGCTCTGGGAGTTCTTTCACAGCATCAAGAATCGTATGATTGTTCACTGCAAAATTGCCCTCGCCTTCACAACTCTCAAGATTCAATGTTCCGCGCATGACATTCTCACTATCTGAAGCAGTAATAGTAAGCTGACCATCATGAACTTCAAACAAGAAGCAATCCAAGATAGGAAGAGAATTCTTACTATTAATTACTCGAGAGAGAGTCAACAACCGGCTGCTCAATGCAGTGCTTGAAAGGTTAAATCTCATTAGTATCTATTTTAGTTAATATTCTGTTACACTTATTAGATATCCAGACGGCTGAAACACGTTTACTACCATCCTTCAACTTCATCGTACAAAAATACAAAAAAGCGACGTGAAAAACAAAAAATAAGTATAAAAGTTTCGCTTTTTAGAACTATTTTAGTAATTTCGCAAACAGAATAAAAGTATTAAAATAACCAAAACAAGTAAGATAAATGGATTTACAAGGAAAAAGTAATTGCTGTTCTTCCTGCACGTGAGGGAACTTCAGCTCGAGGACCATGGAAGTCACAAGAGTATGTGATTGAGACACACGACCAGTATCCAAAGAAGATGGTTTTCAATGTCTTTGGTGCTGATAGAATTGAGCAATTCGCTATCAAAGCTGGTGACGAGCTCAATGTAAGCTTTGACATTGATGCACACGAGTACAACGGCCGCTGGTTTAATAATATTCGTGCATGGAACGTTCAGCGTGTAGACGCTACAGCTGCTATGGCTGGTGCGCCTGTTGCTGCAGCTCCTGTCACTCCTCAGCCAGCTCCTGCTGCCCTCACAAAGCTACCCCATTCCCTCCTGCACAGCCAGAGGAGAATTCTACAGATGACTTACCATTCTAATAGAATTACACTATTTTCTGATATAGATAAAGACAGACTCTCTGATTTTGTAGAGTCTGTCTTTTTGTTTCTAACAGATATTCTTATTACTAAAAAAATCTTAGCTTTATACCTTATTATATGGTGATACAATGACTTGTAAACACAATGTCTATAAAAAGTAAAAACCTATTATAAAATTTACAGTACTAATACAATATGAAAATAAAACATAAATCGACACTTAACTTTCTTCATAGCATAGATTTGATAAAGATAACAAATTTATTATCAATACACTTGACATAAATATTATTTTTTTATTTATCTTTGCGCCAGATAATCGTTTATCTCACAATTTAATCAACTAAAAAAACCAAAGAAAAATGAAACAAACAAGCGGTCAAACGAACAGGGATGGTGTTTTTACAGGCATGGTAATACAGACTGTTCTGTTTATGCATCTCCCGAAATGCGAAAACGTATGGAGATGAATAGGATTGAAAAAAATTGCGTGAATTAGAAAAGCTGGAAGAAGCAAAAAGAAAAACAGTAAAAGAGCTAAGAAATAATATGATAATATTTGCATTTGCACTTTGTGCCGTTTTTAGTTTATATAACTGTCAAAAAGCGTGTGGGGGTTATTTAAGAACTGGAAAGAAATGGATTTCAAATCTTGTCTTATCAATATCACCATCTCTGTTATATCAGTTGGCGGTTTTACTTATATTCTTTGGAAGCAAAAAGCCATACAAGATGTGATAGAATTCATGAAGAATCTCTAAAAAGATAAAAGAGCACAGCAAATTTCTAATCCTACTGTGCTCTTTTTTTACATTTAACTATTCTATGCTTATCTGAGTTAAAATGAGTTATAGAAATACTACTTATAAAGATAAATTCAAATCTAAAAAAACTATATGAGCCTCTATTGCGTTCAAATTAAGCATCAATTGACGTTCAATAGGTGCTTAATTGAAAGGCGTACTAAAGGCTTAATTGAAGTCTAATTAAGCACCTCTTCTTTCATGATTCTGTAACCTTTTAATTACTTTACAGTTACAAGACCAACAAAAACTCCGCTTTTACCAGACTTTCTACACTGTAATACAATTATCTATGTAAATATTTTTCTAATAGATATAATAAGAAAAAAAGGAGAAATTACCGTAAGTCATAGTCATTAAATTTTGCGGGTACTGTCCATACTTAGACACGTAGTGAAGGCATATTGTCTTTGCCTGTTTCGCTTTTATTCTCCTGCAATTTGCTTTTGTTAGGGTTCAATACAAAAGAAAATCGCCCAGAGATTTACTAAAATCTCCGGGCGATTCATATTACTTGTTCAATAATCAGCGGTTCTTAAACTGCTGCTGCAATCCACTCATATACAAAGCTGCAAACACCGAAGAGGAGGATACCTGCCATGCAGATAGCCAAAAGCGAACTTAGTGTTACAGTCACTCTTGAAGGTTGGCAATGGATTGTCTGTACGAACAATATACATTGCCTTTACAATCTTAAGATAGTAGTAGAGTGAGATAACAGTGTTGAGCAAAGCGATGAATACAACTCCGTAAGCCCATGCTCCCATTGTGGTGTTGATGTCAGCACCATTAACGCCTGACATGAAGATGAAGAACTTAGAGAACATACCTGCAAACGGAGGAATACCACCGAGTGAGAACATTGCTAAGGTCATCAAGAAGCTCAGACGTGGGTTGGTCTGATAGAAACCGTTGTAATCATCAATATTCGTCTTACCACCATTATTCTGTTCTACAACAGAGATAATAGTGAAGACTGCCATGTTAGCAACAACATAAATCAAAACGTAGTAACTAAGTGCTGCAACTGAATTTGCCCAATTATTACCAATAGCTGCCAACATAATATAACCTGCCTGAGAGATTGAACTGAAAGCCATGAAACGCTTCAACTCATTTTGACGTACAGCAAAGAGGTTGGCGATAGTAATTGAAAGAACAACTACAATCATCAGTAACACGTGCCAGTATTCAATCATGTCACCGAAGACATGGAAGAGAATACTCAACAATGTGAAGGCTGCAGCACCCTTTGAGATTACGCTTAAATAACCAGTAACAGTTGTTGGTGCACCTTGATAGGTATCAGCTGTCCAAAAGTGGAATGGAACAAGAGAAATCTTGAAGCCAAGACCACTGAAGAAGAACACAAGACCCATGATTACCAATGGGGTTGCCTCCATCTTTGTAGCGATATCAGCAAAGTAAAGAGTACCAAACTGACCATAGAGGAAGCTGATACCATAGAGCATTACACCGCTTGAGAAGGTTGCTGTCAAGATAAACTTAGCTGCGCCCTCTGCAGAGTTCTTGCGATACATATCGAAAGCAACAGTACATGCCAAAGGCACAGATGCCATTTCAAGACCGAGGAAGAACATCAGGAAGTTGCCTGCGCTCATCATGGTGAACATACCGAGCAATGTTGAAACGATGAGCATATAGAACTCAGCTTCCTTACCGCTCTTTGCAGCCCAAACACGACTCTGAACGACAACGATAAAGGTACCCATAGAGAGGATAGCCTTCATCACATCAACAGCAGGTGTTGTTTCATACATACCACCGAACAAATTCTGTGTGCCCATAGGATAAAGACACACGAAGGTGTTCAAAAGCAAGAGTACAGAAGCCAGCGGATTGAACCACTTGCGTTCTTCAGTCTTTGCCGTTGCAAAGTCAGCAACGAACAAAACAATCAGGATGGCAATGAGACTTGCCTCCGGAATCATCTTAAAGAAATCACTATACATTTCGCCAGTTTATTAAAGATTACCCAAAGTTGGTATATATGTGAAGATGTGATCAAAGATAGGATGAACCGCATCCATAATCATATTCTCAAAGAAGAGTGGGCAGAGACCTAAACCTGCAACGCAGAAGATTAGACAGCCGATAGCGAATCGCTCGTCCCATGTAGCATCATGTAACTCATAGAACTTCTTGTTTGGAATTTTCTGGAATAGAATCTTTCCTACCACTCGTAAAATGTAAACAGCTGTGATTACAATTGCTGTACAAGCAATGATAGTTGCTACACGATGGAATGTACCTGCGTTCTCAAATGAACCTACGAAGATTGTCATCTCAGCAACGAAGCCTGAGAAACCTGGCAAACCAAGGTTAGCAAGACCTGCTACTACATAAGATACAGCCAAGAATGGGATAACCTTCATAAGACCACCAAGGTAACGAACATCACGTGTTCCTGCACGATGATAAATCATACCGATACATGCAAAGAACAAGGCTGTCATCAAACCGTGTGAAAGCATCTGGAGAATAGCACCAGTGATAGCTGTCTGTGTGGTCATAACCAAAGCGAAGAGTACCATACCACAGTGTGAAACTGATGAATAAGCATTGATATACTTCAGGTCGGTCTGTACACAAGCAGAAAGTGCACCATATACTACAGAGATTGTTGTCAACACAAGGAATACAGGTGCCCACATCTCCAAAGCATCAGGCATAAGGAACATTGCAATACGCAAACAACCGTAGCCACCAAGCTTCATCAATACACCTGCGTGGAGCATTGATACTGCTGTAGGCGCTGAAGCGTGACCGTCAGGAGACCATGTGTGGAATGGGAACAATGCACCGAGTACACCAAAACCAATAAACACCAATGGGAAGAATATGTTCTGAATGTTCTTAGGCATAGCATGCATACGTGCTAACTCCATTACATCCATTGTGGTAGCACCACTGAAGTAGTAGATACCAAGGATACCGAGTACCAAGAGAGCAGAACCACCCATCAACATCAAGGTAAGCTTCATTGCTGAATACTCCTTAGGACCAGTACCCCATACACCGATGAGGAGGTACATTGGAATCAGCGCAACCTCATAGAACATGAACATGGTGAACATATCCGTAGAGATAAAGAAGCCAAATACACCTGAAGACAAGAGTACAAACCAAAGGAAGTATTCTTTCTTCATTGGTTCAAGCTGCCAGCTGGCAAAAGTACCTGTGAAAACAATGATTGCAGAAAGCAGAATCATTACGACAGAGATACCATCTACACCTACCGAGAAGGCAATATTTAGAGGCTTAAACCACATTACGGAGTTTGTCAACAGCATCGCATCATGATCACCTGCGTTGCGCTGCTGAACGAAATAAACAGTCAGCCAGATTGCACCTATCAAAAGTGCCGTAGAGCCGGCTACCATCACACCGCGTACCTGATTATCATTCTTCGCTACCCAAAGGGCAAAAAGCATCAGGACGGGGATAATTACAAATACAGTTAATATCCAACTCATTTCTTTAAATCAAGCAAAGTAATACTAATGTTAATGCTACAGTACCAGTGATAAACCATACGGCATACTGACGAACGTCGCCACTCTGCCATGAACGGATGGACTCACCAGCCTCCTGTGTACCCCAAGCCATGAAATTGAAAGTACCATCAATAACGTGACGGTCGAACCATGCAATTGGAATAGAGAAGCAACGGAAAACAATCTTATGGGTAAAGAACTGCCATGCATTATCAATATAGAATCTGTTGAGGGCAGCCTTGTGCAAACGTGGGAAACTACGCTGCAAAGCATCAGCAACAGGTTGCTTCTTACCAGCATACATCCAAGTTGCAAGAGCGAAACCGATAAGTGCGGCAATGATACTGGTTGTAGCGATACTCCTGTCAATATGGATATCATAGCTGAGACCATTAGCACTTACAAAGTGACCAAATGGAATCCAGCCTGCAGTGATAGAGATAATTGCGAGGAATACCAATGGACCCCACATCACAAATGGAACTTCCTGTGGACGACGACGATTCTCTGGATCCTGCTCATAATAAGACTCACCCCAGAAGATTACGTAGTAGAGACGGAACATATAGAATGCTGTCATACCAGCTACGAGTGTCATAATCCACTTCAAAGCCTGTCCTTCTACACCAGGAAGTGCATTACATGCTGAGATAATCTCATCCTTAGAGAAGAAACCTGCAAATGGAGGAATACCAGCAATTGCCAAGCAACCAATCAAGAAACAGATGTTTGTAATAGGCATGTATTTGTGTAATCCACCCATATACTCCTTAAAGTTGCTACCAATGATAACAATAATAGCACCAGAGCAAAGGAAGAGCAGAGCCTTGAACATTGCATGAGTGAAGAGGTGGAACATTGCTGCCATATAGCCGAGACCACCATGGTGGAGATATTCTGCACTATAGAATGAACCGTGCTCCTTCTCATAGAAGCAAACACCAAGCGCAACAAGCATGTAAGCAATCTGTGAGATAGTAGAGAATGCCAAACCACGCTTAATATCACGCTGAGCACAAGCTACTGCTGCTGCATAGAAGGCAGTAAATGCTGCAATCCAAGCAATCCAGTGGAGTTGCTCCTGTGCACCAAACTGTACATAGATTGGTAACAATGATGCAACCTGGAAAACACCAGCAACAACCATCGTAGCTGCGTGAATCAAAGCAGATACAGGCGTTGGACCCTCCATAGCATCTGGCAACCAGATATGCAATGGGAACATTGCTGACTTACCAGCACCACCAATGAACATCAAGAAGAGGCTGTTAGGGAGTACCCAAGTCAAATGTGGGTTCTTAGCCAAACCACTCAATGTCTCAACAAGACCTGGATTAACATTAAGATCATAGTTGAATGTTCCAACATAGAAGCTGAAGAACAAGATACCAATCAAGAAGAACAAGTCAGCAAAACGTGTGACAATAAAAGCCTTCTTGCTGGCATGAACTGCAGTATGCTTTGGATAATAGAATCCAATCAACAGATATGAACATACACCTACCAACTCCCAGAAGAGATACATCTGGAAAATATTAGTTGCCACTACAAGGCCAAGCATTGACATCGTAAAAAGTGATAGGTAGGCATAGAAACGCTGGAAGCCGTGCTCATACTCCTCAAACTTATAATTCTCATCACGTTCAGCCATATAACCGAATGAATAGATGTGAACCATCAAGCTGACAGTAGTAATGACGATTAACATCATCACACTGATTGGAGAAAGACGGAAACCAATGTTGAAAGTCAAAAGTTTAGTAAACTTCAACCATGTAATGTTGAAGACTGTAACAGTTGGGTATGTACCATTTGCCAAACGACCATCAGTTACATTGAAGGTCTCGCTCATAGCTGTATACTCACCAGTATAAAAGAAATAATGGTAAGCAGTGTAGAGGCTAAGCACAAATAGTGTTCCCAACATACAGGTGCCGATAATACCAGCGACCTTGCGAGGCATCTTCATACCGAACAAGCCAAGCACAACAGCGCTTAGGAACGGGAGAAGAAGTATCAAAAATGCGTAATCAAACATATTTGTTTCTCTTTATAATTTCATATTTTCAATACTGTTCACCTGATCGCTGTGGAAATGACGGTAAACATTGATGATAATAGCGAGTGCAACAGCTGATTCAGCAGCACTTACACCGATAGAGAAAAGAGTAAAGAACATACCCTCATATCCATCAGGGAAAAAGTAAACGGTTGAATGCAGCAAAGTTGATATCAACGCTATTGAGAACTAACTCTACGGAGATAAGCATTGCAACAAGGTTGCGACGGGTTACGAAACCAAACACTCCGATAAAGAACAATAGTCCACTAAGGACAAAGAAATATCCTACAGGTATCATTTGCTTTCCTCCTTCTTTTTGTTATTCAATATAACTAAGCCACCAATGATACAAGCCAAAAGGAATACGGAGATGAACTCAAATGGGAGAACATAACCATACTTATCGGCTGTCATCAAATTACGACCGATAGTTTCCATTGTAACCTCATTTGATAAAGAATCACCGTTCACAACAGTGTGACGCAAAACTTCATTCTTTAACAGAACAAGGATTACTGTACCAAAACCAACTAAAGCAATGAAGGCTGCAAGGAAAGTACGCTTTCCTAACCAACGCTCAGAAAGACCCTGCAATGTACGCTTACTTACTAACTGAATAGCGAAAATGTACATCATTGTGATACCACCAGCATAAATACTGATTTGAGCAGCACCAAGGAATGTGTAATCGAGCAGGAAGTAGAGACCTGCAACGCCAAAGAGCACAAACAGCAATGCTGTCGCAGCTCGCATGATACGCTTCGTCGACACGCAGAATACGGCTGAAGCCAGTATAATAACGGCGAGAACCGCAAACATAATTAATCTTGCCATATCTCTAAACCTTTATTTCTTTTTAGTATTGAATGTTCCTACCTTCCAGTCTGCACCACCGTCGATAAGATCGGGGCAGTGAACCACCTTCATATACCTCCTTATCAAGGTGAAGGATTAACTTAGAACGGTCAAAGACAGCATTCTCGAAAATCATTCGTAAACTCAATTGCATCGAAGTTGCAGGCGTTAACACACAACTCACAGAACATGCAATCACCTAAGTCATACTCATAATCAACGAGCTGCTTCTTCTTTTACCTGTCTCTTCGTTGGTAACCATCTCAGAAAGAATCTTGATAGTACCATTAGGACAAGCCTTCTCACACATTGTACAAGCAGTACACTTGTGATTCTTTTTCTTCGTCACGCTTGAAGACCAAACAGCCACGGTGACGCTTGGCTACGTGAAGGGTTGTCTTGCGATTCTCAGGATACTGCTCGGTAGACTTTTGGTGTGAAAGTATTCCTTCATGGTCACCTTCATACCCGTAGCAAGTGTCTTGAGTGCGCTCCGACCTCACCAAAAATATGATTGTTTTTATCTTCCATTCTCTTTTAACCATTAATAGTGAATCGTCCAACCAGAATGCAACACACACTGTCATCAACACAAGGATAACCAATGATAGTGGCATAAGATACTTCCACTCTAATTTCAGAATCTGATCGATACGGAGACGTGGGAATGTCCACTTAATCCACATCAGCAAGAATACTACTGCGAATGTTTTACCAAGGAACCAAACAAGACCTGGAATATAATTCATAATAGCATCAAAGCCAGCTAATCCAATGTTCAAAGGAGCCCAACCACCTAAGAATACAGTAGTTGCAATACCTGCTACAACAAATAGATTAAGGTACTCTGCCAAGTAATAAAAACCAAATCCCATACCACTATACTCTGTATGGTAACCTGCAGTCAACTCACTCTCAGCTTCTGCCAAGTCAGAACGGACCACGGTTAGCCTCTGCATTACCAGCAACACAGAATACGAGGAAAGCCAAAGTAGCAGGAACATGTCCCTGTACGATCAACCACCGCAAAGGACCTGTCTGTGCTTCAACAATACCTGAAATCTGCATTGTACCAGTCAGGATAACTGCTGAAATCAAACAAATACCTAAAGACAACTCATATGAAATCATCTGTACGGCACCACGCATAGCAGAAAGGACTGAGTACTTGTTGTTACTACCCCATCCCGCAATAAACACACCAATAACACCAATAGAGCTAATGGCTGTTACAAGGAAAATACCTACATTGAAATCAAGGATATGAGCTCCCTTATTCCAAGGAAGGAAAGAGAATGTACCGACAGATGCTATGATTACCAAGAAAGGAGCCAAGTAATAAAGCAGTTTATCTGCCTTATCAACAGCAAAGATTTCCTTAATCAACATCTTCAACACGTCGGCAAAGACCTGCAAGGTACCCCACCATCCTACTCTGACAGGACCGATACGGCACTGGAAGTAGGCGCAGACCTTACGCTCCATAAAGATAAGCACAATTGCAAGCAAAGCATAAGCAAGAAGTATTGCCAGTCCCACCGCAACGCACTCAATCAGAACGGTCCAGAAGTTACTCAAGCCACAAGTGACGCGGAGCAACTCATCGAACCATGTTGTTACTATTCTAAAATCGAACATAGTATGATTTTAATTCTTAATTGATTACTTTAATGATAACCTTGTTAGCGGTCAATATCAGGAATAACGAAGTCAAGCGCAGCACCAGTAGTCACCAAGTCGGCAATCTTCTGACCACGAAGCATCTTATCCATAGCACCAACAAGTGTCAGACCCATAGGGCGGAACTTCAAACGATATGCAGTCTTATCACCACGTGAATCCAGATAAGCACCAAACTCACCACTTGCACCCTCAACAGAGAGTACCACTGTCCCTCAGGAACCTTGATGATTGGCTTCTGCTTAATATAGAACTCACCCTCAGGAATATTGTCAATCAACTGCTCAATAATATTGAGACTCTGATAAATCTCCTGAATATGACAATAGTAACGATCCATAGAATCGCCATGTGTCAAGGTAATCTGCTCAAAGTTTACCTTATCATACATAGCATATGGATGGTTCTTACGAACATCATTCTTCCAACCACTTGCTCTACCGGCAGGACCAGTCACACCATAGCTGATACAATCCTGTTCATCCATAACACCAACATTACGGAAACGCTCATGGGTAATGACATTATCACCAAAGACATCAAGATACTCTTGAACCATTGGACGTAGGTACTTGCAGAGTTCCTTAACATTTGAAACAAAGTTTGGATCAATATCAGCCTGCAAACCACCTATTCTATAATAGTTCTGAATCAGACGACCACCTGTTGTCTCCTCCATAACGTTCAAGACATGCTCACGATCACGCATACCATATAGGAAAGCAGTGAGTGCACCCAAGTCCTGAGCACAACAAGATGTATAAAGAAGGTGATTATCAATACGCTGCAACTCATCCATAATTGTACGGATGTAGAGAATGCGCTCTGACAATTCAATACCCATACCTTCTTCGATAACACCAACAAGAGCATGACGATGCATCATTGCTGACAGATAGTTCATACGGTCAGTCAATGCCAAGGTCTGAGGATATGTGAACTGTTCACAAAGTTTCTCGATACCACGATGAATATAACCCAAGTGTGGATAAATCTTGGTTACAGTCTCACCATCCAACACCGTCTGCAGACGAAGCACACCGTGTGTAGAAGGGTGCTGAGGACCAATATTCACGACGAAGTTATCATCAGTAAACAGCGGACGCTGTGTGCCAACGAGTTCACCATTGTTATTAAGATTCCACTCTGTAGTTGTATCAAGTTCTACATCATCCTCCGTAGTATACATGTTCTTAGCAGGATCCATGTCATAATCCTTACGAAGTGGATAACCCTTAAAGTCGTTTCTCAAGTAGAGACGACGCATGTCAGGGTGACCAAGGAACTTAACACCATAGAAGTCATAGACCTCGCGCTCTAACAAGTCAGCATCAGCCCAAATATTGTAGACAGAAGGAATAACATGCTCCTCTCCTACCTTCTTTTGCAAGCTGCTTTTACAGAACAACGCTCGTGTGTATTTGTATTCTCAAGAATATAGATACATCCAAGACCTTCCTCTGCGCCAAAGTCTTCGCCGACAATAGTTACAAGGTAATCGAAATGCTTCTCATTCTTCAGCTTTGCCATTTCTGAAGCAAAGCTATCAAAACCGAATTCTTTATTTTCTAATTTCATTCTCGCGTACCTTATATATTAATTGTTAGTAGCTGTCTCATCTGCAGCCTTGCTTGCAGCATCAATCTGATCGATTTCCTTACCCAACTTCTCCACATCTTCTTGTGTCACTGGCTGGTTAACGACAATCGTATCTTTCTTTGGAGCAACAGGCTCAGTAGTAGTAGTAGTAGCTTCTGCAGGTTTAGCAGAAGCATCAGCTGTTTTTCACAGCAGCGGCAGCTGCAGGCTTCTAACAGGACGTGCAGGCTTTGGAGCAGGATTTTTAGCTTCATTCAAGCTGCTTCACGCTTTTCCTTTATATCTTCAGGGTTGATACCTAACTTCTCACTAAAGATAAGTTCGGCATACTCTTGCCCAACTCACGCTCCTCAGCAGACTGCTTGTGGTTTACGCCACCAAAGAATTTCTCAATCTTCACCTTACGTTGAAGCTGCATCATACCATAGATAATAGCCTCTGGACGTGGAGGACAACCTGGAATATAAACATCCACTGGGATAATCTCATCGATACCACGCATCACATGATAACTATCCTTGAATGGACCGCCAGAGATAGCACAACCACCAACAGCAATTACATACTTAGGCTCAGCCATCTGGTCATACAAACGCTTTAAAGCTGGAGCCATCTTGTTTGTGATAGTACCAGCACACATAATCAAGTCAGCCTGACGTGGAGAGTTACGTGTTACCTCAAAACCGAAACGTGAGAAGTCATAACGCGCACATCAACAGACATAAACTCAATACCACAACATGATGTTGCAAAGGTAAGTGACCAGAGAGGTTACTACGACCCCAATTGATAAGTTGATCGAAGTTACCGAGAACGAGGTTAGTTCCACCATCGTTCAATTCGCTTGCCATTTTGCTAAGCGTGTCATTGTCTTTCCATTCATCGTATGGAAGAGACTTGATTTTTAGCTTTCTTATTTCCATTCAAGTGCTCCTTTCCGCCAAAGCATACGCAAGACCAAATACTAATACCAACATAAAAGAAACCAATCGTAGCAAGTGCGAGAGGGTCCAAATGTTTTTACAACAACAGCCCAAGGATAAAGGAATACGGTTTCCACGTCAAACATCAAGAAAAGAATGGCAAAGAGGTAGTAACCGATATGCACTGGCAACCAAGAGGTTCCGTAAGTCAGGGATACCACACTCATAAGGCTCACCCTTCGCCGGATTATATGAACGCGGACCAATCCATTTTAGCAATAGCATAAGCTGCTACTACCAAGAATGCGGCCGTTATCAAAACGGTAACAAAAAGTGTGAAATACATAAACTTTATATAGCTATAATTTAATTGTTCAATCTTGCTCTAAGAAAACATGTTTCAAAACGTGTGCAAAGATACAAAAAAATATTTGAGAACGTGTGCAAATTAAGCAGAAAAACATACCACTTTTTGCAAACTCCACTTTACAAACGATGTATTGGCAGATTTACAAGACGATAATATGAAGTCTATCAAATACGACATGTTTACTTCCTACGACAGTTAGATTACGAATGAAGTTGTCTATGATAATATCTTATTGACAGTTTACGCGAAAGAAAACAAATTAAGAATAGTATTCTATCAATCCATCTATTGGTGAAGCTATCACCTTGCCAACTTTGAAAATTAAACGTACTGGCACTCGCTCTTAACTGTTCTTCAAAAGCAGCTGCAATCCCGCCAACAGCAGAAATTGTACGGACTGAGGTTGTTGTATACTTCAAGATATTTTTCTTAAAGAAGTTATCGAAGTTATATCTTACTAAAGATTCTAATTCAACGTATTGCAAGTTCTCTTTTAATAAACTTAGAGATACCTCCTAAATAACGATTCGCAAAGCGGTTGACGATAAACTTTATCAATGATTTCAGCATAGGTCAAACCACTCCACGCTAAATACAAATCGCGTACCTCTGTAGATAAATCACCCTTAAAAATACCATTGAGTAGCAATTTGCCAAGTACTGCTCCACTACCTTCATCTCCTAAAATATAACCCAAAGGAGGAACATTTGCCACAATATTTTCGCCATCATACTGACAGCTATTGGCACCCGTACCTAAAATACAAGCAATACCTGCCTCGTGTCCACAGACAGCATGAGCAGCCCCTAACAAGTCGCTCTCCACCTTTATCGACGCTGAAGGAAATGAAACCGTAAGTGCTTCACTCACAACTGAAGAAAGGCTCTTTGTACAGCCTGCTCCATAAAAAGCTATCTGTGAGACATATTCTGCAATATCTTTCTTTGGTAAAAAGCAATCATTTTGCTCTGCAGCCTTGTATAGTGCAGGCTTTAACTCCTGCTCTAAAATCTTCAAAAATAACTTCCTTCGACTGATGAAAAAGGATTTACTCCTTGTGTACGAACTTTCAGAACATACTTACTTGTATCTGTGGGCAAGCTAATCAATGCCCAGTCTGTCTTTGATCACTCCACTATCAGCAATTAATATCATAGTATATTTTTTTCAGTGCAAACTTACTATTTTTTTATTCATTTATATGAATTATAACCCAAGAAATGCACATACAAAAGACATCTTTAGTATCATTTTACATTCCGATATAAGCCTAAATGATAAACTTTGTGTACCTTTGTAGACATTAAAACAATCATAAAAAAACTATTCTTTACAACAAATAGATATGCGCAAAAAGCTATTCTTTATCACCATATTGCTGTTCATCCTGACCCTTCCAGCAAATGCTGTACTACAGGAGGACTCACTGAAAAAAACTCACTCAAGTACTACGCCATGAATTGATTGCACAACATCTTGAACAAACAAAACAACTGAATAAGTCAAGATTCATAACTGAGCAAGTGACAAATCAGCTAAAAGAAATTGGTGAAAAGTCTGCTCAGGTATCATTGATGCTTTACTCACAGAAGACGGACAACATCTTTGACCTTACCTATGCTTGCCAACAAGCAACCGAATTATGGAAAGACTTCCAAACAAAAAAACACGTCCGTTTCATGACCTTATCACGGAAAGTAACGAAGAAATAGCACGCTACGACTCCCTCGTCAATGTGCTTAGTACGATGTACACTTTCGGTCTTACTCAAAAAATGAAGACTGACCGAAACGTATGTCTTACTCTTGCTGTAAGTATTCGAAGAATGCTAAAGGAGCGCAATGATTCTTATCAAGAATATATACAATACTACAATTACAGCCAGCATCAGTTGCAGGCACTTGATGCATATGCACAAAAACGCTATGCCGAGATTCAGTCAGGCATCTTTACAAACACAGGAGATAGCTACTTCAAGGTTCTTAAGTCTGTTCGTTTTCGTCTTAGTCAGATGAACACGACACTCTCTGAGAAATATACTCCAAACACCGTTGTAGTATCGCAATGGGATGTAAAATGGATTATTACACTCTTCAGTATGATTCTGATTTATGGTTTGATAGCCATTATCATTAATTATCTGAGTATTCGATTCCTTGTGACGCGAGTCATGAAGACAAATCGTTTCGAGCAGAAGAATCAAAGTTTCCTTGCCAAGCGTACTTGTATTATTATGCTTGCTTCTGTCATCACATTTAGTATAGTACTTATTATTATCCGATTGTTCTCGCCTTCTAACTTCGTACACATGGCATGCAGCCTACTTTTGGAGTACACATGGATGCTATCAGTCATTTTTGCATCATTGCTTCTGCGTGTAGAAGGTTCACAGACGCATAATGCTTACCGTATTTACTATCCACTGATTATGATTGGCTTCTTTGTCATTGCGTTTCGTATCGTGATGCTACCAAGCTCAGTCGTAACTCTTCTCTTCACACCTTTATTATTCATAGACACATTGTGGCAGGCAAGAATGATTTACAAATATCATAAACTTGTACCTCATTACGACTTAAATTTTGCATATATCTCTCAATTTGTATTCATCTTCTCACTTATAAGTGCATCAATTGGATATACAATGTTTTGCCGTTCAGGTAATCATATGGTGGTCAATGCAGTTGGCTTGTATTCTTACAATTGCTTTCTTCAAAGACTACCTCAACCAGTACAGGGAGAAACATCCAATAAAGAAACTATCACCAGCAAAAGGTATGGCTTCTTCGTTTTGTTGACATTGTACTCATTCCAACAGCTTTGGTAATATCATTTATCCTTGCAATTTATTGGGCAACAGACGTTTTTCAATCTTAGTGGATTGACATGGAACTTATTCCGTGCCAACTTTATTGACTCTGATAAGATACAGATTAGTGTTTACTCAATAGCTGTGGTAACTATCCTATGGTTCATCTTTAATTATCTGAATCTAACGATTCGAGATGCTATCAAGTTATATCTCAAACGCAATGACCCTTCTACAGCCGAAGCACGTGCTACGATGTATATTAACGTATTACAAGTAATCGTGTGGGGAGCTTGGCTATTGATTACACTTGGTTTTCTTTAAAGTCAGCAGCACATGGTTAGTTGTTGTAACAGGTGGCTTGTCAACGGGTATCGGTTTCGCCATGAAGGATATTCTTGAGAACATTTATTATGGTATTTCTTTGATGGCTGGACGTATTAAGATTGGCGATTATATCATCTGTGACGGTATACGTGGTAAGGTAAGTTCTATCAACTATACCTCTACAGTGATTGATGCACTTGATGGTTCTACGATTGCTTTCCAAAACTCACAACTCTTCACTAAGAACTATAAAAACATGACCAAGAACGATGGTTATGAGGTAGGAGCCATTCAAGTTGGTGTTGCATACGGTACGAATGTAAAAGAAGTAAGAGAACTACTTATAGATGCTATTGCTAAACTTGGCATCACTAATGAGAAAAAAGATATTATTGTTAGACTTCAAAGCTTCGATGATAGCTGTATCACACTGAAGATTCTTGTTTGGCTAAATGTGCTAACACAGGGAAATGACATTGCGGTTATTATGGAATGTATTTATGATACGTTAAACAATAATGGTATTGAAATCCCATTCCCACAACGTGAGATTACAATTAAGCATCAACAAGAGCTCTAAAGTATTAGTCTATTTATTTAGCTTTAAGACGATTAGAATCGAAAAAAGTTCTCTTCCAATTTAGTAAAAAGGCTTGTTCCATCGTAATATGATGACAATAATAAGCCTTTCTACTCTCTCCTGCGAGCGTGTTGATGCTTAACACATGTGGTGTTAAGCCTTAGCACTGATGGTGCGGATGGATAAACACCAATGGTGCGGAGCATAAACACTATGCTTATTTATTGTTGAAGAGAAAGTAACTTGACGTTAGGAACAGTGAGTACAAGTATATGATAACAAAGTTATTACTTGCTTTTCTATAAATATCAGCAGCTATTGTATTGATAAGTAATTGCAGAATAACAACATAACTCTCAATTTTAAAAAAAGAATACGTTTTCTTAAGACACTTGTAACTATCAACATATCAATAGTCCAATATCTCATTGAAGAAGAAGATACTTATTCAGCATTTAAAGAGCGATATCAAGAGAGCAAAAAAGGTGTCTTTTAGAGAAACCAAGTAAGGCTTTATTAAGAGGCTATTAAGCATTACTTAAACATAATAAAGAGGAGAAAAAATTGACCAAAGATAAAGCAATGGTTAGCATTATAATATATAAAGAGGGATGCAAGATGCATCCCTCTCTTTATATAAGTTGTTCCGATAAACTCTTTAGAAGTTGTAGTAAACACCGAAAGTGATGTTGTTACCATCAAGGCTTGCACCCCAAGTGTGAGCGTCTACACTTGCACCTCTCTGCTTAACAGACTTCCAACCAGCAAAACCTACGTGAGCTACGAAGCTTACCTTTGGGCTAACGTTTACAGATACACCAGGTTTCAAACCTACAGACCATGCGTTTGTACCGCCTCTATAGTGCTGATAACCAAAACCACCATCAATGAAACCATTTACATACTTGCTACGTGCGAAAGTGTAACGAACGTATGGCTCCAACTTGAAGTAGTTGTTAACTGAGTTCTCGCTCTCAATGTTAACAGGAGAACCTTTACCCCAACCAACTACTGTACCGATTGCCCAGTTCTCATCGAGATTAACACCAACCTCAGGGAGAACCTGATAAGTTGTTACGTTATCTGAATTACCAATCTTTGATGAAGCAATACCTACGCTACCACCAACATAACCCTGTGCGCTTGCTGCAGGTGATACACATGCTACAGCAAATGACAATAAAATCTTTTTCATAATAGAAAACTTTTAAATTAATATTGAACTAAATCTATTTACCTTATGCTACATAACACCCATAAAGGGGTAATAAGCGTTGTTTTTCTGGGTGCAAAGTAAAAGGTTTTCTATTAAACAACCAAATTTTTATGCATAAGTTTTACTTTAAACATCTAAATGAACGTTAATCATTTGTCTGTTCACCTTATTATATATAACTTTGCAGTAACTCTTGAGAGAATATATCAATATTTTTGTAATAACAGGAGCATTATATACTATTGAATTATGATGAATAAACCTACTTTCATTGCAGGTCCCTGCGTTATTGAAAAGCCAAGAATTACTCAACACGGTTGCTGAAGAGTTGGTTAGGCTTAATAAAAAATACGATATAGATATCATTTTTAAAAGCAAGCTTTGATAAGGCTAATCGTACAAGCATACACTCTTTCCGTGGTCCAGGACTTGAAAAAGGACTTATGATGCTTCAAGCAATCAAGGAGAAGTACGGATTACGATTGCTGACTGATATTCATGAAAGCTATCAAGCTGAGGCTGTTGGAGAAGTTATTGACATTATTCAGATTCCTGCTTTCCTTTGTCGTCAGACTGATTTGTTAGTGGCAGCAGCAAGAGACTGGTAAGATTGTAAACATTAAGAAAGCACAGTTTCTTAGTGGTAGAGATATGCGTTATCCTGTACAAAAGTGTCAGGAAAGTGGGGCTAAGGATGTGTGGTTGACTGAGCGTGGAAATAGTTTTGGGTATAACAACCTCGTTGTTGACTTCCGTAATATCCCTGATATGAAAGAAATCGTTCCGAATGTCATCATGGATTGTACGCATAGTGTACAGCGTCCAAGTGCAGGAGATGGTAAGACGGTTGGCGATCGTAAGTTTGTTCCTTCAATGGCATTAGCGGCTAAAGCCTTTGGTGCTACAGGCTACTTCTTTGAAATTCACCCTACTCCAGACGCAGGACTATCAGATGCAGCTAATATGTTGGAACTTGAAAAAAATTAGATGAATTAATAGGAAAACTGGTATGAACGAAGCAGAACAAAGATTGACACAGGTCAGAGCATATGCAACACAGTGTATCAAAGAAGAAGCTGAAGCTACACTTAATCTAATAAACCAGTTAGATGAGAACTTTGATAAGGCTGTTAGCCTAATGTTCCATTGTACTGGTAAGGTTATCGTTACTGGTGTTGGCAAAAGTGGAAATATAGGTGCTAAGATTGCTGCAACCCTTTCTTCTACGGGTACACCTGCTTTCTTTGTTAACCCTTTGGACGTTTATCATGGCGATTTGGGTGTGATGACAAAGGATGATGTTGTATTAGCATTATCTAATTCTGGACAGACAGACGAGCTACTCCGCTTTATTCCAATGGTACTTCACATGAATATTCCTATTATTGGAATGAGTGCCAATCCGAATTCATTATTGGCAAAGTATTCTACAGCCCATTTGAAAGTATGGGTTGAGAAAGAAGCGTGCCCTCTTAACCTTGCTCCAACCAGTTCAACAACGGCAGCTCTTGTCATGGGTGATGCCTTAGCGATTGCGCTTATGCGTGTACGTAATTTTAAGCCACAGGACTTTGCACAGTTTCACCCTGGTGGAGAGTTGGGAAAACGCTTGTTAACTACAGCACAAGATGTAATGCGTTCTGATGAACTTCCTATTATTCCAAAGGATATGCACTTAGGAGAAAGCAATCATACATGTTAGTAAGGGTAAGCTTGGTTTGGGTGTATCGCTTGACAATGGAAAGGTGATAGGCTTGATAACGGATGGTGATATCCGCAGAGCTATGGAACGTTGGCAGGCAGAGTTCTTTGACCATACAGTCAGTGATATAATGACAAGGGAACCGAAAATCGTCTTACCAACTACGAAGATTACAGAGATTCAACAGATTATGCAGCAGAATAAGGTACATACAGTGTTAGTATGCGATGAGGAAAGACACTTCTTAGGTGTTGTTGACCATTATAGTTGTATGCTGTAAAGATTGTTTTTATTATCTTATCTACGATATTTATATTGAGCAACATAACCTTTGTTTGCCATAGGTTATTGTTTGCTATTGACGAAAATGAGAGAAAGAAAAGTGAACTTTAATACAAAAAAAGCCATTACATGGGTGATGGTATTATGTTACATACTATTTCCAACATATCTTTTAGCACAAACAGATACACAAAACGCTGTATCTGAAGGGCATGAGATACTTACTAATAGAGCCGATTCTATGATTGTGAATCAGCTGCGCAAGAAGAATGTACACTTCTCTCATAATAACTCAGTAACCTTACTTACGACAGGTAAAGATAAGTTTAATGATCTATTCAAGGCCATTGACCAAGCACGCTCAAGTATTCACTTGGAATACTTCAACTTCCGCAATGATTCTATCAATGACGAACTCATACAACATTTAGCGGCAAAAGCGAAAGAAGGAGTTGAAGTTAGAGCTGTTTTTGATGGCTTTGGCAATGCAAGTAACAACCGTCCCATGAGGAAACGCCACCTGAAAGCGATTCATGAAAAGGGCATTGAGATATATGAGTTTAAGCCAATGGAGTTCCCTTGGCTACATGATATATTCAACCGTGACCACCGTAAGATAGTTGTTATTGACGGAAAGGTTGCATATACAGGTGGAATGAATGTAGCTGACTATTATATTAATGGTACGAAGTTGTCGGATCATGGCATGATATGCACTGTAGAATCGAGGGAGACGAGGTAAATACATTGCAGAATATCTTTCTTAATATGTGGTTTTTAGCATCTAAGCAGAGAATACATGGTGCTAAATATTATCGTGGAATCTCTAACGCTGATTACATAAAAGGCTTGAAACCTGATACTTGTGGAAGTGCAGGAAGTAAGATGGTGGGTATCATCAACCGCGAACCACATGTTTCAAAGGATATTATCCGTTACTTCTATGTGAATGCTATCAATGATGCAAGGACAGTATAAAACTTATCAACCCATATTTTACACTGAGTAGAGCCTTGAAAAAAGCATTAAGAAATGCGGTAAAACGAGGCGTAAAAGTAGAAATCCTACTGAGTGTAAAGAGTGATATCCCACTAACTCCTGATTGTGGATTCTATAATGCACATCAATTAATGAAGAAAGGTTGTACAATCTGGATGTATGAGAAAGGCTTTCATCACACGAAGATTATTACTGTAGACGGACAATTCTGTACTGTTGGTTCAGCCAATCTTAATGCAAGAAGTCTACGATGGGACCGTGAAGAAAATGCAGTAATAGTTGATGCTTGTACAACACATGAGTTAGACGAACTCTTTGAAGCTCAAAAGAAAGATAGCTTTAAGCTTACAGAAACAAAGTGGAAACAGTGGCGTACACCATGGCAACGTTTCCGTGGCTGGTTTGCTCATCTGTTATCTCCATTCTTATAACGGATAGAAAACAACAAATTAGCCGTATTAAATCTTATTGATATCAATATAACCATTCATCACCGCATAGATGGTTAAGGCTGACACACTCTTCATTCCAAGCTTATCCATAATATTCTTGCGGTGAGTAATAACGGTTGTAAGACTGATATTCAACTTCTCAGCAATCTCTTTGTTAATCAATCCTTGAACTATCAAAGACAAAACCTCTATCTCACGATTGCTTAAAATCTTATTCTTTAATACTTGAGGGAGTTCTGGTAGGTTCTTACCACCAGAGTGACCATACTGTACTATCTTCAGAATAGCCTTGACAAGCTCATCCTCTGGAACATTAATACAAAAACTATGGAAACCAGAAAGCTGTGCATTTGGGTCCTTTGTAATTGTCAGAACAATGGTCTTGTGGATACATTGAGAGAAGAATTGTCTGTTTTCTAAGACAATTACTTGTGACACAAAATAATGATAATACAATTTGGCTGTGCCTTTTTCGAACTCTTGGAAGCTTGAAAAAGAATCAACAGTCATGATAGGCATAACATTCTGTAATAGCTGTTTCAATCCTAACACGACAAGTGTGTTAGCATCAACTATCGCGATCTTGGGACGTCCCATATTCATATTAACTGGATGCTCCATCGTTGTATTTATAGAGTAATAGGGTGATTCACCCACCCTATTAACAGATTTCTATTAAAGTTTCACGCTACTGATATCCACAAGATTATTAACAATCGCATAGATTGTCAATCCCGCTGGTGAATGTATTTGCAACTTACGAGCAATATTACGACGATGCGTTATCACCGTGTTAGTTGAAATACACAGATGGTCAGCTATTTCCTTGTTTGTCATTCCTTGTGCAACTGCCACAATTACATCCTTTTCGCGATCACTAAGAACCTCATTTGACACAGGATTCTGCGTAATCATGTTCGAAATCTTTACACTTACATCATTTTGCTTGCTCTTTTGTTCTAAGCGTCTGATTACTGGAATAAAGATTTCTTCTTCTACCAAAGCATGCTGCTCAAGCCACGCTTCGCAATTATATATATCATATAATGTAGCAGTAAGACGGTTGTTATGATGCGCATCCGAAGGCAGATACTTGATGATAATACTCTTCAATTCACGCAACTTCACGTCTGTTTGGCTATGATGCTTCGAATAAGTCTCTACATCATACTTATCATTCGCCTCACCCTTCAGCAGGCTATCAACATATGGAAACACATTCTTCTCCTCATATTGCATGTGATTATGGATAGAATGAGCATACTCATCATAGAGGCGGAGAATAAGACGAGCAAGATTATCCGTTTCATCCAAAGAAGCACATAACTCTTTGCGTATGAAAGGTAACTTATATTCAAGATAGTAAGTATGACTTGCTCGCAAGTATTGCATAAGGGTTGGAATGGACAGTCTGTCTACATCATCAAAAGCCTTATATCCGTTTATAGTAAAATTAACTACAGCCAAGAATGTGTAAGTGTCTACATTCTGATCATCACAAACCTCTCTCACGGTTTTATCACCAAAGCCCAAGCTGATACCAAAGCTCCCTAAGCTCTGTAACAGGTCGTAATTATCTCTGATAAGATAAATCATCTTATCATCGGGCTCGTACATTTTCTGATTCTTCATCTTGTCACGTTGTAATGATATCGTATGCAAAATAACAAAAAGTCAATAATGCAATAGTTGTTGTCAAGTATTTAATTTTTATCATTAATTATCATCCTAAAAATATACTATAAAAAGAGCTACTTAATCATCTAATATTCTTCTAAACCTATAATCTTACGATGTATTTATCTTGATATTGGCAGGTAATTCTCCCCTTTTTATGAAAGTGTTTATGCCCCGCACATATCGTGCGATAGCTTAGCACCAATGGTGTTGTTGGTTAGCACCAATGGTGTTGACTACTAAACACCTTACTATATGTTGTAAATAAAAGAACGACTTGCTACTAAAATCGTTTCGCATAATACACTATAAACGGCAAAGGAAAAACTATTTTTGTTTATTTAGTGGTTTTGTTCCAAATAAAAGCGGTATCTTTGTAACTTCTAAAGTGTTATAAAATACATGATAAGCTAAGACAACTGATATGACAACAGATAAAACAGCCATTAGAAAGGTTACTCGTAAACGTGGAGCAAAAGCACAGAAAGCACCGTTGAAAAGTCGTACTATCTCGAATGACCTTATCCCTATTGAAGAAGAAACATGGCTTCTTCAGCCTATCGCCGTGACGATGATGCGTCATGACTATTCGCTCATCCAGGTGAGGATTCTGGTGTCTATTGTTGAGAGTTTGCAATCTATCTTGCATGGTATTTTAAATAACAAACGAGGATTTCAGCTCGACTTATTCCACACTGATGAGTTGGATGAGGACGGACGTATGCCTATAAAACTGCCATTCAAGGAATTAGGTGTCGACCCAAATCACTATCCTCAGTTGAGAAATTCACTGAAGATGCTTGCTTCTATTCCTGTAGAAATACCTTATAAGACAGCTGAAGGAAGAAAGTACACCAAGGCAACCAACCTTTGTGACGTATATATTCCAGAGGATCGCTCTTATAACAAATATGCTATTTTGAAGCTTGATCATAGTGTTGCAGAGCGTCTTGTATCGTTAGACTTCGGTTATCATCGCTTAGGCAAACAGATTGTCTTTGCATGTAAAAACCGCTATACCCAGCGTATCTATATGTTTATAGAGTCATGGGTGGACAAAGGTCGTACTGTTATTAAGACTTTGGAGTTCCGCAAGATGCTTCGTTTGGAGAACAACTATAGAAGTTCTCAGACTTCTGTCGTCGTGTTCTTGACCCTGCCATGCAGGAATTAAAAGGAGCTTGCAGAGAAAGGTTTCTGTGATTGTCACTTTGATTATGAGAAGAAGTATGACCATGGCCAGCGTGGTGGTGAGCCAGATGAGCTTATCTTCATCATACACCGCACTAAGGATAAGATGAATGTACAATTGCAGGAAATGACACAGAACCAGCGTCGACAGTTCCAGCAATACCTTGTACAATACTTTGACTTCACACCAGTAAATGCGCAAGCAATGGCTGATCGTATTACAGCCGAAACCTACCAAGAGGCTGTACAGAAGCTAATGAGCCTACGCGATCGTTTTGCTAAGACATTCGTTAAGGATAAAGCTGCCTATACTTTCAAGAGTCTTGACGAAATGTTGAAGTCGAAGGAAGTTCCCAACACCATAGTAGAGGAAGTGGAATAACATATAGGAACTTTCCCTTACGGAATAGGAATTTACCTATTGGATATTTGAAACCAAACGACTACTTTTTGCAATAGAGATATAACATAAGTAGTCATTCTTAAAGGTTACAGATATGAAAAGAATATTTTATATACATTCGCTTTAGGTTGTTTAAGCCTTTCACTTTCTTCATGTGGTGCATACCTCTCTGCAGGGGGTGGATATGGTAGTCCTGTTTCTGTGTATGACGATGGATATAATGTTGGATACAGCAGTACATACGGCAGAATTGGATATGAAGAGGCGCGACGACAGGCACTCTTCTTATCAGATAAGATGGCTTATGAACTTGGATTGAGCGACGCACAGTATCAGGCTGTGTATGAGATAAATCTTGATTACCTCCTTAATATGCAGGGCGAACGCTCACTTTATGGAGACTATTGGACACGTCGTAACAGCGATTTGTTCTATGTATTGAATGCTCGCCAATATAACTATTACATAGGTGAAGATTACTTCTACCGTCCAGTTTATTGGTACAATAATGATTATGCTTATCGCGTTTACAATCGTTACCGCGACCGCAATTATTATTACCGTTCACGCCCAGCAGAATACTACACCTATCGTGGCGGAAGAAACAGATACAATGACAGCTATTACGCAGGACGCTTTGGTGCACGACGTAATCCACCTACGGTAACCAACCGCACAAGATCGAGTCAAGAGGTTTATCAGAATGGTGGCTCATGGAATACTCCTCAGCAGAATAATGGCTATAGCAGCTTTGGTAATGCAAGAAGAGAGAATATGAACACTGCACCAAGTAGATCTTATAACCAGCAATTTGGAGGAGCAAGACCACAGTCTGAAAGACAGACTTATCAACCTCAACAGCAGCAGTATTCTACTCCTCCACAGCCATCAGGTAGCAGGTCTTCATTTGGAAGTGCTTCTCGTTCATCAGCACCAAGTGCTCCAATGAACTCTAATCAGTCTTCATTTGGCGGTGCTTCTCGCTCATCAGTACCAAGTACTCCAATGAATTCTAATCAGTCTTCATTTGGTAATGCTTCTCGCTCATCAGTACCAAGCGCTCCAATGAATTCGAATCAGTCATCATCGGGTTCAACCCGTTCAGATGCACCAACGAATAATAGTCGATTTGGTGGACATAGATAGTAGAAAAATAATATATGAAAATAACGGAAATAAACCGCTCAAGAGTAGCCTCTGTAATGGTCAGGGGCTACTTTCATGCTTTCTTCTCGGGACTGGCTGATGCCTTGTATCCAGGGAAGAAAAGGTTAGAACCAAAGGAATACAAGCAATTATTGGTTAACAACTTTGATAACCTTTCAGGTCATTTCGTATCTGTACTCTTTCCTGTCCTTATCCGTCTGAACTACTCAGACCTTGAGACTGTGGCAGAAGATATGAAGCGACGTCATTTCTCTGAGACAACTTCTGCAAAGATTTTATTGCGTTATGCCTGCGGAAGTAAGGAGTTATATGACCTTGTAACAGCCGAATATCAAAAGCAGATGTTTGCCCTGCTTGACGGACATTTACAGTCTGCTGAAGACTATTTTGCTGATTGCCCTACTTTAGCACATGAAAACAACGTACCTGTTTCACTGGCTATCCGCTCTATTGTTCGTGTACAAATGCAAGCCTATGCTACAGGAATAACACAAGCAAAAAACAGAGATTAACGGATTGCATCAGGCTACTGTATATCGTTTGATGATTGCTGGAATGATGACACTTCTGCATGAAGAGCCTGTAAAGTTTGAAGAGGAGAACTTGGAAATGATGTTCAGAAAGGTATCATTAAACTCTGATAACTTTGAACATCTCATGAATGAAATGAATCAAGCCTACGAAGACTTGGTTTAATTACAAATATTTTTCAAAACAAAGACTTTAGAAAGGTAGCATAGAAACTCTTATTATCCGTCACCATAAAGCAGCTATGCAAAATCGTTTTTGCGGCTTTTAAGGTTAGAAATTGTTTTACATTTCATTCTATAAAAGCTATTATATGACGATATAATACACCTTTCTTTAGCGTATCTATAACCAATTGTAATTCAACATCTTACAATATAGCATAAGAAAAGGTGCTTAATTGGCTTTCAAAAGGGCGTTAGTTATACCTTAAAAGGGCACCTTTTGGGACAGTAGATATTTAGTGGGGATAGGCATATAGTTTGGCAAAGCCTAAAAAAAGAAAGAAACTTTTATCTACAACTCCTCTTAAGTTAGCCCTAAATAGTTTTATTTTTGCATTGAAGGATTCCGCAGCAGCGTTTGTAGATCTGTTAATATAAAAGTTAAGTATGTCTTCGTAATGCTCGTAGAAAGTTGCAGCAATGACATTAAAGGAATGAAAGCCAGCTTCTGCGACATTATTATACCATTTTGCCAATGATAGTCTGGCTGCATCTTTGATAGTATTCTTAGCAAAAATCATTCTTAGCGAATGTGATAAACCGTAAGCCTTCTTAATGTCAGGATATTCTCTGAACAGTATTTTGGCTCTTAGTTTCTGTTCATCAGTCCATTTCTCTGATGATTTGAACAACAGGTACCTACTTCTTACCAGCAGTTCACTACGTGTATCTCCATTTTCAAAAAGTCAGTGGTTGATACGCTATCTTTTTCTAACTTTGCATTCTCTTTCTCGTCATTTTGCTTGCTGTAAAGCTGCCCAGCGATACTCTATTCTCATCTGTTGCACGGCATCACTTGCAAGTTTCTGTATATGAAAGCGATCGATCACTCGTTTAGCCTTTGGAAAAACAATGCCTTACAATCTTACGCATACTATCGGACAAGTCCAAGGTGACCTCTTCTACGGCTTCCCGTTTCTTTTTCATCTATCTTATCCAATACCTTGCAGACATCCAAGGATTTGGTTCCAGCAACAATGGCTACAAGACATCCTTGCTTGCCGTGTTTGTCCCTATTAGTGATAATCGTATAGAGTTCACCATTGGACAAGGATGTCTCGTCTATTGCTATATTCTTACCAATATTATCCTCAAAGAGAAGCCACTTCTGAGCATGAGACAACTGATTCCAGGACCTGTAACCATAATGTTTCCTTGTATTGTTTCTCAAAAACTACGTCCATTGATATGATAGAATTCCTCAAGCGTACGGCAGGTCACTGGGGATGTCTCCATACGTTTCTTTTTAAAAAAAGCTCCGAACTCTTTGGAATAACGAGTGCCGGAGGCTGTAATATCTATCTGCAAGGGAAGAGAGAAACTCTTACCTGTACGAATATCTATCCAGCGACGTCGACGAAGAACCAAAAATAACCTTATGATCGCGAATCGGAAAGTCCGTCACCTCGACAGCTTCCATAAAGCCTTTTGATTCAAAATGAAGATCGTCGGAAAGTTCTTTCTCCATCTTCTCATCAAGATAAATACGTAACAATGAAGTATCAGACTCTATCTTAACAATAGAGAAATAATGTAATACATCACTGGGTAAAAACGAATTCGGCTAACTGATATAGATATTTTTTTCTTCCATGATACAAAGGAAAGAAAAATATATTAATTAAGAAAAATTTCCCCACCTTTTTTTCTACTGAGCCCACCTTTTACAATACAATTGAGTGCTTAATTGGAATCCAATTAAGCACTAACTATTTTTATCGTAAGAATATTTTTTTACATTATCTATAAAATCTAAAAATACAATACACTATCTTTTTTTGACTTATAGTAAAGTGATTTTTTTCCACAGATTCTCATACTCTTAGTAGATACATTCATCTACCTTTATATCCGTCTCTTCAGTTGGTATGTTTGGAAGGAACTGAAAAGGAAAACAGATACCAACCTTATATGCATTTGTGAGCAAAGGAAGAAAACGGTCATAATAACCTTTTCCACGTCCAAGACGATTCCGTTCCTTATCAAAAGCCATGCCTGGAATGAGCGCAAATTCTATAGAAGAGAAATCCGTAAAAGCTTCACCTATAGGCTCAAGTATTCCATAACTACTCGTTTCAAAGGAATTTGGATTACGATAGAGTCGAAGTTCCATTTCGGTATCACTGATGACAACCGGAAGAAGAATAGTCCTTCCTTCATTATGAAGTTGCTTGATGAGGTCATGAGTATAAACCTCATCAGGCAGTGAATTATACAGAAGAACTGTCTTAGCATTTTGAAGATGTGGGTGATTGAGTACACGCTGGATAAGTGGACGTGACTCCTTTATCAATTCTTCTGTAGAAAACTGCTTCTTACGTGCCCTCACTTCTTTCCGTAAGGACTTTTTATCAAACTGTATCATCGACGTAGAGGGATTGTTTTACGTAGGGAATCTGAATGCTTCAGAGCCTTCTGCTTTGGTTTAAGCAAAAGTAGAGAAGGCATATGGAACACTCTGATAGCCTCTTTTACAGTTGCATCGTCACGGTTCACATACTCTATCCAAGCCTGTTCATCAAGTATATTATAAATGATACGGCTGTTAAGATAATCCTGCAGAAGTGAGTGTGAACGCATAATCATCAAATTACGTCTGCGCAATCCGTTCTTTTCTGCAAAGTTAACGAAGTCACCTACAAGGTTCTGATGCTCCAAGTAGTTTGCCAATGGTTTCATTTCTCCAAAGCTACTGAGTTTCTTTCTATTACTGTCAGTATAATTGAAAGCATACTGAAGGATAAGTCCACTCATCACAGCTTCCTTATAATAAGAAGTAACCTTTGATGTATCCTCTGGTACAAAGATGTCTGGCGTAATACCACCACCACCATATACGGTACGTCCATTTACTGTATGATAAGCTGGTCCCTCATGTTTGATACTATCCTGAGAGAAGAACTCACCATGCTGATAACGTGTGAGGATATCATTCTCATAGTCAGCATTATCACCAGGCTTGAACGGCTTTTGAATACAACGCCCTGAAGGAGTATAATAACGTGCTATCGTCAATCGAATCAAACTACCATCATTAAACTGAATTTGCTGTTGTACCAATCCCTTACCAAAGGAACGACGACCAACAATCGTTGCACGATCGTTATCTTGCATAGCACCAGCGAAGATCTCTGCAGCAGAAGCTGAACCCTCATTAATAAGTACAACCATAGGAATATGCTGATAACTTCCCTTACCATCACTACGATAATTAACACGAGGACTCTTTCTACCTTGTGTATAAACAATAAGACGATTCTTTGGAAGGAACTCATTAGCCATCTGTACAGCAGACTCCAAGATACCACCTCCATTATCACGAAGGTCAATAACCAAGTGATCTGCACCCCGAATATTGAGAGTTTGCAAAGCTGCTAACATCTCTGCATAGGTTCTTTCACCAAAACTCTTGATACGAATATAGCCTGTTGTATCATTAAGCATATATGCAGCAGAGACACTCTTCACAGCAATATCACCACGTGTTACTGTGAACATCTTTACTCCCTTTTCACCATATCGCTTAACACCAATCTTTACCTTTGAGTCCTTTGGCCCCTTAAGACGGTGCATAGCTTCCTCGTTTGTAACATCTTTACCAACAAACGATTTACCATTGATACTAACAACCTTGTCACCTGCTAACAAACCAGCCTTGTCTGCAGGCCCATCCTTGATAACATTCTGTATACACAATGTATCTTGACGAATATTGAATTCGATTCCTACACCAGAGAAAGAGCCCTTCAGATCATCTGTAGCCAACTGCACATCCTTTGCACTGATATAGACTGAATGTGGGTCAAGCTCTGACAGAATCTCAGGAATAGCTTTATCAACAAGTTCGTCGATATTAACAGAATCAACATACTGATCGTCAATGATATGCAACAGATTACTAAGTCGACTACTACCACTATTAATGATATTTAGACGATTACCTGAGAAATGATTGGCATAGAAAGTACCAATAAGAATACCAACGACAACACATAGTGCCATCAGTAACGGCATGAAACGATTGTTTTTACTCTGATTCATAAAAGCCTAACCCCCACTCTTCCAGATAAGATGAAAACACCAAGAGGGATTCGATAAATACTTGTTATACTTTGTTTTTATTAACTGTGGGGATAAACTATATTAGGTATGAGACCTATTTGATTATACTCCAACAGCTTACTCAAATTCTTGTTCTTGTTTATAAAGACGCTGAAGAAGAACTACAGCTATCCTCAAGACTTTTATACTCTACTTCAACTCCAGCCCTTGTCAGTAAATCTATACCATCAGTAAGGCGATACTTCTCGGCATAAACAACTCGACGAATACCTGCCTGAATGATGAGCTTTGCACATTCAATACAAGGAGAAGCTGTTACATAAAGCGTTGAACCTTCACTATTATTACCACTTCGGGCAAGTTTCGTAATAGCATTGGCTTCAGCATGGAGGACGTATGGCTTTGTGACGCCAGACTCATCTTCACATACATTTTCAAAACCACTCGGTGTACCATTATAGCCATCGCTAATAATCATCTTATCCTTCACAACCAAGGCACCTACCTGACGTCGTTTGCAATAAGAATTCTCAGCCCAAATACGTGCCATACGAAGGTAACGATAGTCAACAGCAGCCTTACCTCTTCCCTCTACAGAAGAAGATGCTGATGAGTGTTTTGATATATGTTCGTTATTCATTCTATTGATAGATTTTATAAATAAACATGGAAACAAACAGCAAAATAGCTATTATCCTTTATCTATTATCCGATTTTCAAAAACTATGACTGCCCTTTTCGTAAGTCCATCTCTCTCTTTCAACGCATCAATAGTTGGCTCTTGTCCACGGAAACGTTTGTAGAGAGTCATAGGATGTTCTGTACCACCACGTGAGAGAATATTATCTCGGAAACGCTGTGCAGTAGCTTGATTAAAGATTCCTTCTTTCTTAAATACACTGAAAAGCATCAGCATCAAGGACCTCTGCCCACTTATAGCTATAATAGCCCGGCAGCATAACCTCCTGCCATAATATGAGAGATTGTACAGTCATACATGTATCCATACGCTGCTCATCAATAATTGCTGGTGCCCATGCTTTCTTCTCAAAGGAGATGATATCCTCAGTGAACTCTTCTTTGTGTGTGTAATAAGCCATATCTAAGAGACCGAAACTTACCTGTCTCAAACATGCTGTTGCAGCTCCATAATTACGGCTGGCTATTACCTTTTCTATCAACTCATCGGGCATTGGTTCACCTGTCTGATAATGGAAAGCAAAGGTACGGAGAATTCTTTCTCTACAGCAAAGTTCTCCATAAACTGAGAAGGAAGTTCTACAAAGTCCCACCAAACATTGGTTCCTGATAGACTCTCGAAACGCGTGTTAGCAAATATACCGTGAAGCGAATGACCAAACTCATGCAAGAAGGTCTCAACCTCACCTAATCTTAACAATGCAGGCTTATCCTCTGTAGGCTTAGAGAAGTTCATAACAAGAGAGGCATGTGGGCGTACATTTGTACCATCACGCTCAATCCACTGACCTTGGAACTCTGTCATCCATGCTCCATCACGCTTTCCCTTACGTGGGTGGAAGTCAACATAGAGTACAGCCAAATAACTACCATCCTTGTCGTAAACCTCATAAGGTTTTACATCTGGATGATAAACAGGTATATCCTTGTTCTCTTTGAAGGTAATACCATAAAGACGTGTAGCCAAGCCAAAGACTCCCTTGATTACATTGCCTAACTCCAAGTAAGGGCGAAGCATCTCAGGGATCAAGGTCGTATTTCTTCTTCTTCAGTAACTGACTATAATAAGCTAAGTCCCAAGGCTCCATCTTAAAGGCTACGCCCTCTTCTTCCTTAGCTAAAGCTTCTACTTCCTCACGCTCCTCAATAGCCTTTGGTTTATAAGCCTCAATAAGGTCATTAAGAAGTTTATACACATTCTCAACCTTCGTAGCCATGCGATGTTTCATCACATAGTCAGCAAAGGTATCATAACCAAGAAGTTGAGCCATCTCTCTACGAAGATTTATCAGACGCTTACAAAGTTCAAGGTTGTTTGTATCATTATCTTTTATACAGAGCGTGTTGCGAGCCATATAGAGTTCTTTACGCAGTTCACGCTGAGTACTATACATCATAAATGGGCCATAACTTGGGGCATCCAAAGTAAATACCCAGCCTTCTAATCCATGTTCTTTTGCTGCTTCATGTGCCGCTTCACGTGCTGTATTAGGAAGTCCATCAAGCTGTTGCTCATCAGTAATGTGCAGAGTATATGCTTTATTCTCCTTCAAAACATTCTGTGAGAACTGCAGTGATAGCATTGAGGCTTCCTCAGTAAGCTTGCGCAAACGATCCTTTCCTGCTTCATCCAACAAGGCACCACTACGCACGAAGCCCTCATAACTTTTCTCCAACAGACAGTTTTCCTCTGGTGTCAACTCCCCATGATGTTCATAAACATACTTGACACGTTCGAAAATCTTAGGATTTAAACTAACATCATTACCATGCTTAGTGAGAATAGGACTCATCTTCTGTGCCAAAGCGTCCATTTCATCATTTGTTTCAGCACTGAGCATATTAAAGAATACACTCTCCACACGACTCAGAAGATCATAGTAATGCTTACGTCCTTTAACCTCATCCTCTGGTATAATCGTATTCTCAAAGGTTGGTTCATCGGGGGTATTAATAATCTTCTCAATCTGCTCGTCCTCACGGCGAATACCTTCCATCATTGCCTCTTCATAATCAGCAAGAGTAATACGGTTGAAAGGTACCGTGTAATGCGGTGTATCATAAGGTAGGAAGAAAGGATTTATACGCTCTTTCTCCCCTGTTATATTATCTATCATTTCTTTTTCTACTTTCTCTTAATTTAATTTACAAAGATAATTCAAAAAGGAAATATACTATATAAAGAGGTGGAATTTAACGCAATTTTGTTTCTATATTACATGTAGAGTAATAAGTCTCTACAACTTAAACCCAAATTGACTCATTAGAAACTAATCTGATTCTGCTTTTGTCTGTCTTTTTAACGAAGGCATAGCGAGCTACGTCATATTACAAAAGACAATACAAGATGCCGACAAGATGATAAAAAACATTAAGAAATAATAAGCTGATTAACGCCCAACACGATTGGTGTTTACCATCAGCACGAGAGGTGCTAAGCCCCAGCACCATATGTGCTAATCATCAACACGTGTAAAAAGGGAGTAAAGGGAATCATTATTGCCCTTAAACAATAAGGCATTAATAACTAATTGATATAGAAAAATAACTGAATAGTACTAATATCAAATTAAATATTAGTAAAAGAATATAAGAGAAGACATCTATCCTCTTAAGGTTTCCAACTGCGGAATAGTAATAATTCCCCTACTCATTGTTAACAGCCCATCACGTTGTAAAGCATTGAGCATACGAGAGATATTAAGACGACTTTGATGTAACTCTTGAGCAAGGTCTTCCATCGTTATCCTTAACACTTTACGACCTGCTTGTGTAAGACAGCGAAGACGTAAAAAATTAACAAACTGCTGGCGAATGTCACTGGGCTGTTGCCTCCATGGGATATGACTCATTCGCTGTGCTTGCATAGATATACTATTGAGAAGATTAAGGCGGAAAATAAGATAATTATCAAGTAGACGTAACACCTCTGACTTATCCAACGAAAGCAGACTACAATCTGTCTGCGCTATAAAATCCTTTGTATAGCGTTGCATAAGTCCAAAGAAGTGTTCGGGCTGAATTACAGCTGGCGCCGACAAATCTTCCTCTATACGATAACGATGGTTGTCAGCATGACTTATCACACGAAGTGTACCATTCATTAGAAAAGAATAGCTGTGTACATTTATCATCCATGCTTACAAGTGGTTTTGTCTGCAACAAGTTTATGAAAAGCCAAACTTTGTTTGCCCTACGATATCTGACAATTCATCCGTACTAATACCGATGAAAAGTGGCAGTTCGAGAAGTTTATCATAGAGTTGAAGCATAGTAATAAAAAAAACATATATAGCCGCCTCCTCAAGAGAGAAAGCGGCTATACTTTTATTTAACAACTTTTCCTTTCATTGAAGGACTATACCATACTTGCAAATTACCTTTCGCATCAGAATAGATAAAGTAAGCCATCAATTCTGGATGACGTTCGAGTAATTTACGTGCTTTCTCAATACCCATCACCATAAACGAAGTAGCATAAGCATCAGCTGTAGCACAGTTTTTAGCTAAGACAGTAGCAGAAAGGAGTGAATGCTGTACAGGATATCCTGTCTTTGGATCAATGGTATGAGCATATTTCTTTCCACCTTTATAATAGAAATTACGGTAGTTACCACTCGTAGCCATAGCCTTATCCGTAACATTCAATACCGTCTGTATCTCTTGATTAACCTTCACGCTATCATCTGTTGGCTTTGTAACACCAATCTTCCAAGGCAGACGCTGTTCACTATTACCCATCGTTACAATCTCACCACCAATCTCTACCATAAAGTTTTTAATACCATTTCGACGTAAGAAACGAGCAATAATATCTGAGCCATAACCCTTAGCGATTGCAGAACAATCAAGCATAACACGCTTATCCGTCTTCTGAATTGTGTTACCAACAAGCTTCACCTTATTATACCCTACAACCTGATGCAAGCTATCTATAGCCTGCTTAGAAGGATGCTGTCCAGTCTTAAAACCAAAGCCCCACATATTTACCATTGGAGCAACTGTGATATCAAAAGCGCCATCAGTTTCTTTAGAAATAGACTCAGCGAGTGTAAACACTTCACGAAACATTTCATTCACCTTCACAGGTTTGTTTTGATTAATCTGTGAAATCAACGAATTAGCTTCAAAAGTCGAGAAGGTCTGATTCACCTTCTTCAATTCTGCTTCTATCTGTGGCTGAAGGTCTTCATTACTTTGATAGGTAATATTATAAACTGTACCAAAGATAAATCCCTTGTTATGCTGATATGGCATTGAATGTTGACAACGAACAATAGCAATTGAACCGATTATCAACACAAGAAGAAAAAGGAATTTGCCAATATAGTTTTTCTTATTCATATAATGTTTTTTTATTTATTAAGAGTTAAGAGAAAGTTTGACTTAGAAGGGAATAGCTTTTTACTGTTAGGACACACAGGCAGTACGTCCGTTAATAAAAAGCAATTAGAGAAAGTAACAACAAGTTCTCTCTAACTTCTAAATAACTATCTCATTATAGTTCAAAAAAAGTACATTAAATGTGGCACCAAGCTGTGATGACCCGCCACGACCATAACCTGGAACATACCAAGCTTCGCCTATTTCGCCCATTTTATGAGCTACACGGAGTTTATAACGCACACTCCAACCCATACGAATAGGACCTAAAATCTTTGCATCAACACTACCAACGAGTTCTGCCCAAAGTTGACTTCCTTTATTACCAAGAGCACCATAAGAGGATTGTGTTCCCCAAATAGGATCAGCAAGTCCTGGACTAAGAACATCATACTTAAACGAAGTATAGCCTACTCTACCACCCACTAAAAAGCGATAATCGTCATGCTTATTCTTAAGCATATTAAAGTCGCAACCTACTCGTCCATAAGGTGCACTTGTCTTAAAGTTCGTTCCTGTTGTTTCATCAGTCTTATCAGCCTGTCCTACACCTACTTCAACTACAGGGAAATATCTATCCTTGAGGTTTACTCGTAGCAAAGCTTCATACTGACCATATGATGCAAGCCAACGCATAGCAGGTCCAACGAGATCTACACCCACTGCTGCTCCCCTAAAGAAAGGAACACTATCCTCCTTTACCTTTGGCAAAGATGGTCGGCGTTGCGCATTAGCTGTAGTTGGACACAACAGGAATAATGCATTAAGGATTAGTAAAAGTGATAAGTATATGTTCTTTCGTACCATCATAATCAACATTAGGATTACTGATTTCAACCTGACTCACACGTGTACCCTTTGCTGATACGGCAGTAAGGGTATGAAAGAATGCTGGCGGACAGTCAACACTCTCAAAATGACTTATATTTGTCTTTGACACCGTAACAGTATCAACTGTTGTTACACCTGCCTTACTTGTGAACACAAAACGTAACTTGTCACTATCGCCACTATAGCTCATTGGCAAACTAAACTTTGTCGTGTTAACTTGTTTATTCAACAAAATCGTATCTGTTTTGTTCTCACGTATTGCCGAAATAGTAAGTGTATCATGCAAAGTATCACCCTGTACAACATAATTAGCCCATACACCATTGGTTACAGGACAGTCTATGTCAGAACAAGAACCCATCCAGATTGCTCCTCCAAAGAGAAGAGTAATCAAGAGAGTTTTACTTACTATATGTTTAATCTTGCTATAGTTCATTTCCTATTGAATTCTATAAATAAAAGTAACATCAGTTGATAAGAGTTTTCAAACTTATCCTCACTGTTCTCCATTGAGTATGGCATATAAAGGGAGTGTTACTGTAAACATCTATCAAAACCTACAGAAAAGGGGACTTCTCCTACATTTCTTTCTCTATCTGATAGTCATTTCTGCGTGGATTACTGCGACTGATAAGGTCGCCAATAAAACCAGCAAGGAAAAAGCTGTGTACCCAATACCATCGCAACAAGAGCTATAAAGAAGGAAGCATGGTCAGAGAGCAAATCGCCATATACACCATTAACAAGCATAATTACCTTTTCTACAATCAGCCAAAGGAATGCTATAAAGCCAATGAAGAACATAAACGAACCCATTAAACCAAAAACATGCATTGGCTTTTTACCAAAGTTGGTGAGAAACCAGAGTGTCAATAGGTCAAGATAACCATTGAAGAAACGATTGATTCCAAACTTTGATTTACCATACTTACGTGCTTGATGCTGTACAACCTTCTCACCTATACGTGCGAATCCTGCCTCTTTTGCGAGATAAGGGATATAACGGTGCATCTCACCATATACCTCAATATTCTTCACTACATCACGACGATAGGCTTTCAAACCACAATTAAAGTCATGCAAATTATGTACACCACTAATCTTACGAGCTGTAGCATTGAAAAGTTTTGTTGGTATAGTCTTTGTCAATGGGTCATAACGTTTCTGCTTATAACCACTGACAAGGTCATACTTCTCCTCCATTATCATACGATAAAGTTCTGGTATCTCGTCAGGAGAATCCTGCAAATCAGCATCCATCGTAATAACAACATCACCTTGAGCAGCATTAAAGCCACAGTAGAGTGCAGGACTCTTACCATAGTTACGACGGAACTTTATAGCATGAACATGTTCCGCATCTTTATGATGCAAATCCTCAATGACATCCCAGCTCCTATCTTTAGAGCCGTCATTGATAAATATTATTTCATACGTGAAGCCATTAGCGTTCATCACGCGCTGAATCCACGCGTGTAATTCTGGTAAACTTTCTTCCTCATTGTAAAGAGGAATAATTACTGATATATCCATATTCTGTATTAGGAGTTTTCTATTAGAAATGAGGAGTTTATTAAGTTTAAATTTAAGATATCTGTCTCTTGCCTTTCTTAGACATAATAGCTGCAATAAATAGAGAGCATAAGCCACCTAACATTACGGCAGTAACAAAAGTGCTTGAGGCTAACGAGTAGGGTTGAAAAGCCTCTGGCAACGCTGCAATAAACTGGTCATATGGAACACCTATAGCTGCGAGAGTGCTTTTTCCCTCATTACTGGAATAGAGATTAGTAACCATCATGAGTAATTTCCCATTATCAAGATAGTGCATATAAAGCCATTGCAGCAAGCTAAAGATAATTGCAGCATTAAAGAAAAACACGTACACAATAAAAAAAGACTACGACGAAAAGATATAACTCCATTACGTCCCTCCTCACGAAAAATCTTCAATCGATAAGCAACAAAGAAAGGAGTTGAAATAGAGAGTAAAAAACTAAATTGTGCCAAAACCGGCAGAATGGTTATACCCAACAAGCATGCGAAACTTGCTGCCCAAATGATAGCAAGATAAATACCATCATAACGAGTATAAGCTGTCAGCTGTTTAAAATCTTCGTAAATCATGATACAAAAGTACGGAATATTTATTATAAATAATGTAGTACACTGCCAAATTTATGTTTTTTTGTTAAAAACAGAAAAAGTTTTGATTTCTCTTTGCCAGAAATAAATAATTTATGTATCTTTGCACCCGCTTTAACAGCAATGGTAAAGTAGAAGACGGGCAAGTCTCTTACGACCAGCTCCCTTTGAATCCCCAGGACGGGAACGTAGCAAGGGCAGAAGGTTGTAGCGGTGCGATAGGAATCGCTTGTCCACCCCGCCTCTTTAGCTCAGTTGGCCAGAGCACGTGATTTGTAATCTCGGGGTCGTTGGTTCGAATCCGACAAGAGGCTCAAATTGATAGAATGACTAAGAACACAGAAGAAGGTATGTCGTGAGGCATACCTTTTTTGCATTATAAGATATCAGAAGAGTTTATCCACTGATTATTTAGGGACAGTAGATATTTAGTGGGGATAGGCATATAGTTTGGCAAGCCTAAAAAGAAAGAAACTTTTATCTACAACTCCTCTTAAGTTAGCCCTAAATAGTTTTATTTTTGCATTGAAGGATTCCGCAGCAGCGTTTGTAGATCTGTTAATATAAAAAGTTAAGTATGTCTTCGTAATGCTCGTAGAAAGTTGCAGCAATGACATTAAAGGAATGAAAAGCCAGCTTCTGCGACATTATTATACCATTTTGCCAATGATAGTCTGGCTGCATCTTTGATAGTATTCTTAGCAAAAATCATTCTTAGCGAATGTGATAAACCGTAAGCCTTCTTAATGTCAGGATATTCTCTGAACAGTATTTTGGCTCTTAGTTTCTGTTCATCAGTCCATTTCTCTGATGATTTGAACAACAGGTACCTACTTCTTACCAGCAGTTCACTACGTGTATCTCCATTTTCAAAAGTCAGTGGTTGATACGCTATCTTTTCTAACTTTGCATTCTCTTTCTCGTCATTTGCTTGCTGTAAAGCTGCCCAGCGATACTCTATTCTCATCTGTTGCACGGCATCACTTGCAAGTTTCTGTATATGAAAGCGATCAATCACTCGTTTAGCCTTTGGAAAACAATGCCTTACAATCTTACGCATACTATCGGACAAGTCCAAGGTGACCTCTTCTACGGCTTCCCGTTTCTTTTCATCTATCTTATCCAATACCTTGCAGACATCCAAGGATTTGGTTCCAGCAACAATGGCTACAAGACATCCTTGCTTGCCGTGTTTGTCCCTATTAGTGATAATCGTATAGAGTTCACCATTGGACAAGGATGTCTCGTCTATTGCTATATTCTTACCAATATTATCCTCAAAGAGAAGCCACTTCTGAGCATGAGACAACTGATTCCAGGACCTGTAACCACTTAATGTTTCCTTGTATTGTTTCTCAAAACTACGTCCATTGATATGATAGAATTCCTCAAGCGTACGGCAGGGTCACTGGGGATGTCTCCATACGTTTCTTTTTAAAAAAAGCTCCGAACTCTTTGGAATAACGAGTGCCGGAGGCTGTAATATCTATCTGCAAGGGAAGAGAGAAACTCTTACCTGTACGAATATCTATCCAGCGACGTCGACGAAGAACCAAAAATAACCTTATGATCGCGAATCGGAAAGTCCGTCACCTCGACAGCTTCCATAAAGCCTTTTTGATTCAAAATGAAGATCATCGGAAAGTTCTTTCTCCATCTTCTCATCAAGATAAATACGTAACAATGAAGTATCAGACTCTATCTTAACAATAGAGAAATAATGTAATACATCACTGGGTAAAAACGAATTCGGCTAACTGATATAGATATTTTTTTCTTCCATGATACAAAGGAAAGAAAAATATATTAATTAAGAAAAAATTTCCCACCTTTTTCTACTGAGCCATTATTTAATCAGGGGTTCAAAATATTTTTGAAAAAGAGTTCTATAGGAACCCAAATTATCAAGACTAAATTTTATCTTGACATTACATTGTCAAGTAGGAGAAAGTCCCCTACTCCCAAATCTTCGCAGCGAGTTTAACAAACTCAACCTTACCATCAATGTAATCAGCAAAAATATTCTGCTGCAGGCACACCATCAGGAAGATTACATGAGCCACAACCGCCACACGAAGGTGCCTTTACAATGGAAACGTTCTTGAATAAACTCAATTCGCTCTTCTCGGTCTGAATATTCTATTTGTGGTGCTAACATCTAACTAACTATTTGTTTAAAAAAAGTATTTTATCTCCTTATAATAATCAATTTGCAAACTTACACAAAAATATTCGACATATAATGAAATAATTACAAAAAGTTTCAGCAAGTAAAAAGCAAAAACAAGTTTACAAAAACTTGCTTCAACTGTGTAAAAATACTCCAACTTTAACAAATGAGGGTGTTCATACTCCTCTACAACTTCATGCTGCCATGTTGTATGAAAAGGTATATGAGCTGCCCAACCACCAAGTTTTAATACGGGTTCTATATCCGAACGAAAAGAATTACCCACCATCAATAACTGCTCAACATTAATAGAAAACCTCTCACACAATTGGTAATAAGATGCCTCTGTCTTATCTGAGACAACTATAATATCATCAAAATATGGCTTTAAGCCTGAACGATGAAACTTATTTTCTTGATCAAGCAGTTCACCTTTTGTAAAGACAACTAAATGGTATTCTCCTCTCTCACGTAAAACCTTCAAAGTTTCTTCAACTCCATCCATTGGCTTGCCTGGTAATTGGAGAAGTTCTTTACCTAATTTTATAATCTTCTCAACCTCATCTGCTTTTAACCTTCCCCCACTTACTTCTATTGCATTCTCTAATAAAGATAATAAGAAAGCCTTACTCCCATAACCCAAAAGTGGCATATTTGCTGTTTCAACAGCAAAAAGAGCTTTAGAAATTTCATCGGCTGAGGCGTATGACTTTAATAGCTCACAATACTCTTTCTCTACCGCCTCAAAATAAGTTTGACACTCCCACAGAGTATCATCTGCATCAAAGGCTATTAATGATATATCTTTCATAACTTTATTGTTTCCACCTGCAAAATTACATTATTTATATGTGTAACACAAATAACAGCCACGAAATAATCTCTATATTTAACTAACTACCTTAATGATGTAAGCGTCATTCTAAAAAGATCATTATAGACTTAACTTAAATAGGTTCTCCATAAAATTCAAATAATTATTTTCTTAGACTTTAGAAAACTTCCCTCAAAAAATATTTCTTCAAAATGAAATAAACATCAATCCCTTTTTGCCACCAAGAGTCCAAGCAAAAAGTACAGGAAATTAGTAATTTATCCAATATTTTTTTAGCCCAAATAATTTTTTTGCTGAATGAATAGTTTTATATAAATTTGCAACAGAAAGTTTATCAAAATGGAAAAACTTTTTGAAGAAGAAAAAAATAAAAAAAGTTATCCAAAAACTGACAACTTTCACACAAATATAGTGTATTTAAATTACACCTTCTGATAGACAGTAACAACAGAGTTATAAACACCTAAAAAGATAAAATGAGCAATGGAAATGAAGAACTTTACAATCACAAAACGTGATGGGTCAAAGGATCGGTTCTCCCTCGACAAAATTATGAATGCTATTCTCAAGGCATTCGAAAGCGTCAACGAACCTACTGATTTGGGTACTTTATCAAAAATCATCGCTAACTTGAATATTCAAAACGACATCAAGGTAGAAGACATCCAGAATCAGGTTGAGTTGGCACTTATGAAAGAAGGCTATTATCAAGTTGCAAAAAGTTTCATCGTCTATCGTCAGCAACACACAGAAGACCGTGAAACTCTTGAAAAGATGAAGTTTCTTTCTGACTATTGTGTTGCATCAAATGCAGCTACGGGGTCAAAATTTGATGCCAATGCAAATGTTGAACATAAGAACATCGCAACACTTATTGGCGAACTTCCTAAGCAAGGATTTATTCGTCTCAACCGCAGACTACTTGTTGATCGTATTAAGAAGATGTATGGTAAGGACTTGGCTGATGAGTACATTGACCTTCTGAACCACCATTTTATATATAAGAATGACGAGACAAACCTCGCCAACTATTGTGCATCCATCACTATGTACCCTTGGCTTATTGGAGGTACAAATTCAATTGGTGGCAATTCGACAGCGCCAACAAATCTGAAAAGTTTCTGTGGTGGCTTTATTAATATGGTATTCATGGTGTCATCTATGCTCGCTGGAGCTTGTGCTACGCCAGAATTTTTGATGTACATGAACTACTTTATCCAAAAGGAATATGGTAAAGACTACTGGGAGCGTGCTGATGAAGTTGTTGATCTTAGCCTAAGAAAGCGAACCATTGACAAGGTGATTACTGATTACTTTGAACAGATAGTTTATTCACTGAACCAGCCTACAGGTGCTCGCAACTATCAAGCAGTATTCTGGAACATATCATATTACGACCGCCCATACTTCGAGTCACTCTTCGGAAACTTCTATTTCCCAGATGGCTCACAGCCTGACTGGGAGAGCCTTTCATGGTTACAAAAACGCTTTATGACTTGGTTCAACCAAGAGCGTCTAAAGACTGTTCTCACCTTCCCTGTAGAAACAATGGCTTTGTTAGCAGAGAATGGCGATTGCAAGGATAAGGAATGGGGTGACTTTGCCGCTAAGATGTATTCTGAGGGACATAGTTTCTTCACATACATGAGCGATAATGCTGACTCACTCAGTTCATGCTGCCGTCTACGTAATGAGATTCAAGATAACGGCTTCTCCTATACACTCGGTGCTGGTGGTGTCTCAACTGGATCAAAGAGTGTATTGACAATCAACCTCAATCGCTGTATTCAGTATGCAGTCAACAACAACCTTGATTACAAGGAGTATCTGACGCATATTATCAAGTTGTGCCATAAGGTACAATTAGCATACAATGAAAACCTCAAGGAGTTACTGCGCAATCACATGCTCCCACTCTTTGATGCTGGATACATCAACATTGATCGCCAGTATCTCACTATTGGTATCAATGGTCTCGTAGAGGCTGCAGAATTCATGGGACTTGACATCACACCGAATGAGGACTATAAGAAGTTTGTACAGACTGTACTTGGATTGATAGAAACACAGAATAAAGTTTTCCGTACAAAGGAAGCTATGTTCAACTGCGAGATGATTCCTGCAGAAAATGTGGGAGTAAAACATGCTAAATGGGATTCAGAAGATGGGTATTTTGTTCCACGCAGCTGCTATAACAGCTATTTCTATCGCGTTGAGGACAACTCGTTGACTATTCTTGACAAGTTCAAACTTCACGGAGCACCTTATATAGAACATCTAACTGGTGGTTCTGCACTTCACATGAACCTCGAAGAGCACCTCTCCGAGCCACAGTATCGTCAGTTGTTGCGTGTCGCTGCACAGGAAGGTTGCAATTACTTCACATTCAACATTCCAAATACTGTCTGCAACGACTGCGGTCACATAGACAAACGTTATATGCACGAATGTCCACATTGTCATTCTAAGAATGTTGATTATCTCACTCGCATCATTGGTTACATGAAACGTGTTAGCAACTTCTCTGTACCCCGCCAGGAGGAAGCACACCGCCGTTTCTATGCAGGAGAAGATAAATATACAGTTAATACAACAAATGAGAAGTTATGTAAAGAAACGGTTACTGAAACCAAGAACGCATAACAGACATTATTGTAACAACGCTTTAACTTACTAATAGGGCTGACAGACTTCACGTCTAATACCCTAAAATCATTTACGGACACACGCTTATGTGTGTCCGTATTTGTTTATATTCCTCTTCATAGAAAAAAGGAAACTAAGTAGTAGCTCGGATTAGGTGATTTTAAAGGTCGCTACTTTAATGGTCAGATAGCCGACTCAACGCAGTGTTACCATATATATCGACATGCCTTTGGAAAAAATAATCACAAAACATCAAACCATGGGCGAACTCTTTTCGGATATGGAGGACGACCTCATGGCACTCATGTTATGCAAGAGAGTTCTTGCTTGTATCGAGCGCATTCTTCGCATTTTAGGAGAAACGCTTGGGGTGACACCCCCAACACCTTATGGCTACAATCAGCGGTAATAACAAAGCGATGTACAAAATCCTCGTAATGGCTGAAGCATTAGAAAATGGAATGAAGTATATGGGCACACTGCATAACCTCAGTTAGGCATGTGTTAAAAGTCAATGAATATGGGGGAGGACAGACAAAGGAAAATGAGAAAAGTTAGTGTTTTAAGGGGTGGGAAACTTTAGTTCATAATAGTACCTGCCTTAGCATTCACTACAAGGTTTTGCAAACGTCTGCGTGTAGGGTAGTAGCTGTAGAAGGTTTCCGCTCCGTTGCAATTCTTCAGGTAAGTGCGCTGCTCAAACTTGTCGTAGCCAACCTTTAGCGTTTATAGAAAAAAAGCTGTGTTAAATGGATTAATGAAAGGCAGAATAATCAACGATTAATATGTTTATTTAAATATAAGATATCACCTCTTGGAATGGAATCCTTTATAGTATATGGAATAAATAACTGAACAGGAATAGTATCAGTTATTTCAAATTTGGTTGTATAATTTGTTTCCTTATTGTAAATACAAATTGTGTTTGCTTGAACATTTACTGAATAAATATTACTTAAACCAGTAAATTCACCATATAACTTATTATTTAAAAAAATAACACAATAGAAACGTTAGATCTTTGGGAGTCAAATTCTTGCCCTAATAAAATTGTCTTTTGCAATAACTCATAATGTTCATTTTCTAATTGCAATGAGCCCAAGAATTTTTAATTGATAATCGTTTACTAAAGTATTGGTTCTTTCTTTTAAAGAAAAAAACAATATTCTTATTTTGATACGTTAAACACATCGTTTCTAAATCAACAACTACATCGTCTATTGAATAGGATGTGTTTATATTCTTGTTTTGACTGCCATTTGTACAGCACACAAATAGTATTGCTATAATAGTGCATAATGTTAATTGCATTTCTCTCATATTCATCATTAAATACTAAAGTTTCCCACCCTAATAAATAAGATAGAAATAACAGTTTGTCGAATTTTTCTTTTGTAAATTAGTAATCGCTAAACAACTGATTTTAAAGACAAGACAACAAAACTATTATAAAAGCAAAAATAAAGAAAATAAGTGGGTTATCCAAACTTTTGAGTATTAAAACTCGAATGAGTGATAATTTATTTCATCTTTTTGATAAGTTTGGCAACGGTCACATGTTATCCCGCCTGTCATTGGAGAAACGCTTGGGGTGACACCCCCAACACCTTATGGATACAATCAGCGGTAATAACAAAGCGATGTACAAAAATCTTTGTAATGGCAGAAGCATTGGAAAAATGGGATAAGGTATATGGACACACTGCATAACTTCAGTTAGTCATGTGTTAAAAGTCAATGCATATAGGGGGAACGACAGGCAAAGGAGAATGAGAAAAGTCTGTGTTTGAAGGAGTGGGAAACTTTAGTTACTCATGTATTCCTCCCCATTCATTTTATAATTCATTTTCCTTTGTTTTTGGTATAGCAAAAGGTAAGGAATCTATCCCTGCCTTTATACCTAATCTTTTTAAAAAAACGTTGATAATCAGATGATTATTGCAATAATTCCCCTGATTTAGAGCATTAATGAAGCATTATCTTTCAAGTATTCTTCGTTTTTGCATTTTCAAGTACCTCGAGAAATTCATCCAACATAAATGAAATTTTTTCATCAAGACAAAATTCAATCACAAATTTTTCTGTTTCTTTGTTGACTTCGGCAACCATTTTGTTTTCATACCAGATTTCCGCCACAAGATTTTCTCTATCAGGAACACTTGACAGTTCTATATTAAATTTACTCATATTTTTATTCTAAAAATCCTATAAATATTTTGCCACCACCACTAAATCTTGCACATTGCCCTCCTAGAATTCTATATCCAATACATCTCCAAATCTAACATGATGCCTTACAGTATTGATAGTATTAGGATTAGTTACTAAAGTTTCCCACCCTAATAAATAAGAAAGAAAAAACAGTTTGTCGAATTTTTCTTTGTAAATTAGTAATCGCTAAAGAACTGATTTTAAAGACAAGACAACACAACTATTATGGAAGCAAAAATAAAGAAAAATAAGCGAGTTATCCAAACTTTTGAGTGTTAAAACTCGGATGAGTGATAATTTATTTCATCTTTTTGGCAAGTTTTGCATCGGTCACTTGTTATCTCACCTGTCATTGGAGAAACGCTTGGGGTGACGCCCCAACACCTTATGGCAACAATCAGCGATAATAACAAATCGATGAGCAAAATCCTTGTAATGGCTGAAGCGTTGGAAAAATGGGATGAAGTATATGGACTGACTACATAACTTCTATTAGTCATATGTTAAAAAGTCAATGAGTATGAGGGACGACAAGCAAAGGTGAATGAGAAAAAACCTGTGTTTGAAGGGGTGGGAAACTTTAGTGACTAATATCACGAGGCTTTATATTACCTTTTAATTGGGGTGGTATAAAGGTCTTCATCTATTTTTCTTCCCCTCTCATCAAACAGTGAGTATATCCTCTTTAACTCTGATATAAGCATTTGCTCGAACGTTTCCCATTGGAATAGGGAGGTTGCATCGTCTCTATCACAATAGTGCACGGTGCTTGTTCTTTTATCTATATAAAGATAAGAACTGTCCCAGTCATAACCACCTATAAAAGAAAATGGTCGTCTGCGGCATTTCGAGGTCTTTCCCGAATGTTTGCCGTAATAATCGAAAAAAAGGTTGGCGGCTTTCATCAGTGCTTCTTTTTATAGTTTCTTCTTAACCCGTCTAAACAAAAAGGTTCCAACCAATATGTCTAACCCATTGCTTACATCTAACAAAAAAATTTTTTTATAATCGATGGGAATTTCCATGCCCAATTCTTTTCTCCAATGCTTGGACATCGTTCTTACTTAGCGGAGGATACAGGGTGTTTAGCCAAGCCTCGGGGGCTATATGGGGCGCTTTTCCTATAAGGATTGCACCGGTGGATTGAGATTCTTCAATACCCTGGTTCTGAAATCTATAAATTAAATCCCTATATGTTTTATTCATATTCTATTTTTTTATATACGCTATACTATTTATGGTAAAGGCTCATCATTAAAAATGAAGAATTTGACAATAGTTGATTTAATCTCTATTGATTTTCTTCCCACTTGATGGATTCCTGTAATTACCTTTATGCCTACTAAGATGTTCTCCACCTTTCTTCACAAATTCAATATTTGACGGATTACCAGCATCTTCTGGATGTCCTTTTACACTATTAATGTGATGTCCTTCGTAACCCTTTTACTTTTCCTGTTTCTTTTTAAATCCTTTAATTCTTTCTTTGTCCATCTTCTGGAACCGCGCCCTGTCCTTTCCACCAACCTTTTCTCTGCTTTCCATACATCTTTAACAGCTTTTTGTCTTAAATATTTAACTAAAGTTTCCCACCCTAATAAAGAGATAGAAAAATAACGGTTTGTCGAATTTTCTTTGTAAATTAGTAATCGCTAAAGAACTGATTTTAAAGACAAGACAACACAACTATTATGGAAGCAAAAATAAAGAAAATAAGTGGGTTATCCAAACTCTTGAGTGTTAAAACTCGGATGAGTAATGATTTATTTCATCTTTTTGATAAGTTTGGCATTGGTCACTTGTTATCTCGCCTGTCATTATAGATGACACCATGCTTGGGAAGAATGGCGTGAGAATGCAGGGTATTAGTCGTGTTTTCAATCATGTAAAAAGGCAGATGTGTATTGGACTACAAACTACTACCTCGTGCATCCTTTGACAGCAAGACAACCATACCCTTTGATTTTTCATCTCTCCAGTCCAATTTGACAACTTATAGCTAAGTGAGAAGTGCTCCATAACATTGGTGTTAGTACTCCGCACCAATGGTGCTTACCAACAGCACAATATGTGCTAAGCAACACTACAAGTATTTTAAAGTTTCTATTTGCAAACTTATATCAAGATAAAAATGAATACTCATCTCAAACATTTGAATAATTTAATCATTATTCTTAAAACACAATTGTTTGCATTTCCCGAAACCTTATTGGTATATCCATAATAACCGAATGGACTTTAATGCACCCATCCTCAGTATTCAGAGAACAAAGTATTTCTCTAAAAAATAATTTTGCTGTCACTACTGTCATCCAAAATCATCATATAACTTATTAGTTTACAGTGGTATTACATGAAATATTAAAAAGTGACAGCAACTTAAAATAAAAAAATACTCTTGTAAGATATGTAATATAATCCTCCTATCCGAGTATAAAACTTCAAAAACACATTTACATTATCTTACCTTAATGCTTTTAATCCAAGCAAATAAAAATCAATTCCAAACGTTAGTCATGTCCTTTTCATCACATTTTATTATAATTTCTCCACTCTCTTTATGTTGTTTTTGATTAATATTATTATCTTTGCAGTGATTATTTTCGAAAATAAATATCTCTGCTTATCCGAGAAAGATGAGTAGACAATAAATTCTAATCGTATAAATGAAACAATTCAGACTGGTGGACAACATCGTCGGATGGCTTGCATTCTTTATTGCAGCTTTCGTCTACTGTTCCACAATTGAACCGACAGCCAGTTTCTGGGACTGTCCCGAATTCATTACAACAGGCTATAAACTGGAGATTGGGCACCCTCCTGGGGCACCATTCTTTATGCTTACAGCCAATCTCTTCTCACATTTTGCAAGCGACCCAACAGAGGTAGCACGTATGGTTAACACCATGAGCGCATTGCTTTCGGCAACGTGTATCATGTTCCTTTTCTGGACCATTACCCACCTCTCACGTCGACTGATTGTACGTGATGGTGAAGTTCCTTCACTTGCAAAAACTATCGCCATCGAAGGTGCAGGCCTTGTTGGTGCACTGATTTATACTTTCAGTGACACTTTCTGGTTTTCTGCAGTTGAAGGTGAGGTATATGCCTATTCATCAGCGTTTACAGCTGTTGTATTCTGGCTTATATTGAAATGGGAAGATAATGCAGACAAGCCTCATTCTGACCGTTGGTTGGTACTGATTACTTATATGACTGGTCTGTCTATTGGTGTGCACCTACTTAACCTTCTTTGTATTCCAGCCATTGCACTGGTTTACTATTATAAGAAGGTGCCAGATGCAAACTTGAAGGGTTCACTCTTTGCTTTGCTCCTTTCAGTAGTCCTCGTTGCAGCCGTTCTATATGGTGTTGTTCCAGGTATTATCACAGTAGGTGGATGGTTTGAGTTGTTCTTCACGAATACACTTGGCATGCCATTCAACACGGGTACCATTATTTATATTGCCTTACTCATTGCTTCCTTCATTTGGGGCATTTATGAGACATATCAAGATAAGAACCCACGCCGTCAGAATATAGCATTCTTGGCAGCACTGGGACTGATTGGTATTCCATTCTATGGCTATGGATGGACAGCATTCTTTACTGGACTTGTTGTTCTTGCACTCGTTTACGTACTGCTTCAGTGGCAACGTCCATTTAACAAGGAAGGTAAGAAGCAACGTGTTGCACTTGTTTCTTCACGCATAAAGAATACAGCTTTGCTTTGTATGCTGATGTTGTTTATCGGCTACTCTTCATATGCTGTAATCGTTATACGCTCAACAGCCAATCCACCAATGGATCAGAACTCACCAGAGGATATCTTTACTTTGGGTAGTTATCTGAGTCGTGACCAGTATGGTGACCGTCCATTACTTTACGGACAGGCATACTCAAGTCAACCTGCTGTGGCAGAAGATGGTATGCACTATAAGTTTGATGAGGGTGCTCCGGTCTATGAGCGTAAGGAGAAAGCGTCTAAAGACGAGAAAGACTCTTACTTCATTGTCCGTCATAAAGCAACACAGGTTTTTGAACAGAATATGTTATTCCCACGTATGTACAACCCTGGTTCTGCTGGTCTATACGAACAGTGGATGGGTGGTATTACAGGACATGATGTTGATGGCGTAAAGATGCCTACACAATGGGAAAACTTAAAGTTCTTCCTTTCTTATCAGTGTAACTTCATGTACTGGCGTTACTTCATGTGGAACTTTGCAGGACGACAGAACGATATTCAAGGTAATGGTGAACCAGAACATGGTAACTGGATTACAGGTATATCATTCATTGACAATTCGCTTTATGGTGACCAAAACTTGTTACCAGATGAGTTGAAAGCAAACAAGGGACACAACGTCTTCT
>BNJV01001682.1_pt1 | contig 58138 bp, 45 predicted proteins | sample 8540591 | NCBI WGS metagenome assembly BNJV01 (sample SAMD00202457, study PRJDB9452) | human saliva metagenome | host: Homo sapiens | reverse complement strand
TGGAAGTTACGCATTGCTGCAGCTACTAAGGCTCCAGAGGTGTTGCACCGCTGGAAGAATTGTCTCGATATTGTCTTGGATACGGTGCACTTGCTGTAATCCGAAACCCAATTTTTATCAGGAGCTTTTAAAAACCCTCCCTTGGTTGTGGGCGGATGGACGCCATCTTTGCTTTTAAAGCATTTTATGTGCCAGTTTTATTTTCTTATCATCATTTGCAAGCTGGATGATCAAATCTATAATCCTCCCTGCATTTTATGCCAACAACTTGCCATTTTCATCGATGATAAAATCATCACTTATCCTTTTTGTTGGGCCGGCATTTGATTTTATCGCATCGTGCATAGGCAAACGCATCCCGCGCCACTTGTGTTTTAGACTGAACTGCACGTTTTATAGAGTGACCGCTCGAGATCACTCTTTGCCAGTAATCTAACGCCAAGCGTTTTTAGGTATTCAAAAGCGTCATTTGCGCGGTCATAGATGACTCTTGCCAGACTGGCATGGTTTACCCTGACCATCTTTAGGCAGTCAGCGATAAAAGCCTTCCTTTGCTAATGTCTTTGCGCCTGCTGCTTTTGAAATCTATTACTGGGGATGTTTCATATTGCCAGCATTTATGACTGAGCTGCCGCCACTTCGTCCCATTTCCTCTCGATCATTAGCACCCTTTTACTGCGTTTTAGCGCTTGCAAGTAGTTTACCCGGCCTGCAGTGCTCAGCCTATGACGATGACGTCATACTCTTCGTCACCCCGAATATCTTTTGCCTCTTAAAATCTGGCATTTGTGACCGTTAGCAGCAAGTGCCAATGCGCCAGTAGCACCCATTTCGCTGTACTCCGCCTAGAAATTCCTTTCTCTCATTGTTTGTCTTTTTAAATTTCTTTGGCGTAAATTATAACAATTACGCATAAAATAAAACCTAATCATGAGTAATTTGACTGGGTGTGGCCATTTATAAAGCAATTTCTAATACCTAGCTTCTAAAGCTTCCGACTGACACTCGCCTTTGCAATTTTTCATCTCATCTTCACTAAGTGGCTCAAGCACAAGCCCAGAAAGTCGATGAAGCGTGGGTATTTTCTTTGGCACGGCTATGAAAGCTCCATTATTCTGCACTCATCAAGCTATCACTTGAGCGTTACCATCATCCACGCCCACAACCAGCGTAAGGCACCCAGCGGTGAGTATCTGTGATCCCCGAGCGCTCTCGCGCTCGCCACGCAGCGAGAGGTGCGCATGGAAGCGCAGATGGGTCGGTACCGCGCTGCGTATAGGCGCGCCGTACCTTGCCGCTGTGTCTTTGGTCTCTGATAGAGGTGCTCTTTTGCGCTGCATGCGGGCGTCAAAGATACCGCACCTGCCCCCATCATCTCACCGGCGAGCCGCAGGGCTGGCACTCAGCAAAGCATTTCGGTTCTCGCGCATAACCGCGTCAAACGCCACGTCACGCCCCACCGCCAGAGAGAGATACAAAGCCGGGTTTGATCTTTTACATCTTTAACGCTTTCAAGTCCAGCTGCGACAAGTCAGCCTCTTTGTAGTCAATTTCTAGTAATGGTGCTCACCATCATAATTTTCTTTCGTTGTCGCACTTCCATTTTTGAGCCTGTTTGAGCTGAGAGCTTGAGAGAACGCTCAAGCGCGATCTGGCGGTCGCCAACGCCACTTTGAGTATGTACCATCGTACGATATACTCATCGCCGTCGAAGTCAGCCTGCAAAGCCACGAGCGCCTCGCCACACGCCTGCTATCATCACGTCAGCACTCCAGCTCATTTGCGCTATGGCTCTCTTGCTCGCTATTAGACAGTGCTCTCAACAAGAGCTGGCCTTTTGTATGCCTGCTTGAAGCGCCTTTCTCTACACTATCCACCAAAAGCTCTTTTGTTTTTACACCAACGTCAAACCCATAAATTCTCCTTTTGCTCTAAACGTCATCACCCGATCGCACTTCCTCTCACCCACCTCGGACAAGATATCCATACTCGCCTCTTCACCCCAGTTTTCTCAAAATAAGGCTCTCACACGCAAACCGCACCTTTGTTTGGCAACCAACACACAAACCTTAAGCATCGCCGCAACACCAGCGTGAGCGCCCTTTTGAAGCACCTGCCACTAGATCAACGTCGCACGTCAGCTGGCTTTTTGCGTTATTTCGCGCAAGACGATCGCAGGTCGTTCACCAGAAATATCCTAACCTCGTTCGCCCTTTTCTTTAGCGCTCTAGCTAGCCTTAGTGCGTCAGCGCATTGACGTGCCACTATGCGTATTGATCGTAAATATAAAATAGGTCATCTTTCATCTCTGTCCTTTGCTAAAAATGAGTGCAACCGGATGCAATGCAGCCGTTTAGTGCGTAAGGGATAATTTGGCCCAGCAAGAGCACGCCGATCGTGCGACGACGATGACGTGCGTGCAAATTTCGAGCAGCCTCAGGTGTGTTTTGTAAAATTCCTCGCATAGCTCCGCCAAGCGCGGTAGATAGTTTACGCCAAAACCCTGACAGTGCACTAGCGCGACGGTGATCACGCACATTGGCCGAGCTAGCTAAATGGGTCATCTGATCCAAATCGTAGGCAGGCGGCAAGGCTGAGTACATCCACGCCTTTGGCTCGTGAGAGACGCGACGATGAGGCTTATCGAGTAAAACATCTGCTTTTTGCTTGCAGTGAGACATTTGTGATGCTAAGCTCGCCCTGCCAAAAAGAGCATCACACCAAGATAGAGCATATAAAGCGCTCCGCGATGATATTTAAGCGCCTTAAATGCGCATTCAAAATGATGGTAGCACCGCTCCCACGCCAAGCTACATGCGCATTTAAACGAGACAAAAGGCAAGCGAAAGAAGCCGCCCAGCCATCACGGAAAATCGGAGTGCTTGCAACCAAAGCTCATACCAACGCTCATCGCATAAGTCAGATTGATGCTCGCATCATGGACGCGCGGTGCAGATAAAACATAGCAAGAACGGCGATGATGCCTTGAAATTTTAATGAAACGCTAAATCAAAAATCTATAACGTATGACAAAGAGCGCTACTATTAGCAAATTTAGCCCGCTTTTGGTCAGATAACCTGGCTTTCAGTGCCAGGCATATATATCGACAATCGGTGCACAAAGGCGATTTTTGTAGATGCGCACGCATGCAGTTTCTGAGATAGCAAATTTATCTTTTGCCACGTAGGCACTCTATAAATTTGGCTGCCGCTAAAACTGGCTACGAAACCACAAAATAGCCCACCTAAAAATTTAGAAAATCGAGGCTGATCACTGTGTCACGCCAAGCCCCTTTTGTCGGCAGCATCTTTGATAAAATTTTAAAAGCCCAGCAAGCGTTCTGAACCGCCCTTATATCTCCCACCCGCCTGCGCCCTAAAGATATCAGGATACGTGTTTGAGCTAGCAAATCTCTTTTTAAATTTATCTTTTGCTAAAAGTGCGCTAATATCAAGCATTTTTCGAACGTCTCAGCTCACCTCTTTTACATCTGTGGCTTTTGTGTAAGAAGAGCATCTCTCGCTTAGCTCTTCTTCATTTAACGCACCACGTCCAAAACAGCCCAGCTGTAAGGCTCATTTGAGCTAAAATACACGCCACAGTCTTAAGCCTCTGCTTGAAAATTTTCCGCCAGTTAGCAGCATCTTGCCACATCGCGTCCCACACCTTGATCCATGTCGTATTTTCACAGGTCCAAAAGCTCGGCGTCACCGCCATTTTTGATCTTTTTCTATATCATCTTGCGAGTAGGCGGTAGTAGCGCGCTTAATCCCCATTTTAGAGCCCTAAATTTAATGTGAATTTAAAAGAGAGGACGGAGCCATAATCGCACTAGATCCGCCACGAGCGGATATCGAGACGATGAACATGTTACGCACAATTTTTCTACTTCAATGAGACTCGAAAGCTCACTTAAAAGCAATTCTCGCGATATCTCCGCTGACTAAGCTTTAGTGAGTTAGACTCTTTAATTTTAGCTTGACGCTTTGTTCTTTGTAAGAGCAAGCATCAAAAGCACTCTAGCTTTTTGAGCGTCGCTGTCGCATGTTGAGCTGTATTTTGCGTCATCGACTTCGCCGTCTGCAGCAGTTGTCTCGCCGCTTTCCCACGCGTGAGTCACGAACTCACCACCACGCCAGCCTTTGAAGCCTCGCTGCCAAGAGCCTCTAGCACGCTCAGCGGCGGCTGCCGTTGCGAAGACCAGCGCTAATTATACCTTTTTGCGCCGTCTTTTAACAGCTACATTTTACAAAGTCGGGTTAAGTCATTTGCGTGAGAGTGGATGATATCGACTCCTTGGAAGCTCTTGACGCCAGTTAGATCAAATGCTGAGCTTGTTCGTGTGTTTCTTGAGTGTGGTTCTATATAGTACTATGCTGCCATAAAAGACTCAGCCCATTTTGCCGCTGTTTGCGATTTAAAATGTACCAACGCCTGTTGTAAGCGAGTTTTTGTCACCTCACGAGCCGCGTGAATCATCATTCATAACAACCACAACGTTCTTCGCTCTACGCCATCTTTGCCGATAGCCACATTTACAGCGTTAAATAATCGGCGGCCATCTGCGCTTAGCGAGCCGCTATTTCTCATCGCACCCGGCTAAGCGTCAACTCGCTTTGTCGCTTTTTAACGACCACGGAAGAAGTAAGCTGTCCTTCCATAGTATCTGTGCCGTGAGTAACGACGATACCATCAGCTTTTGCCGCCATTTAGAAGCTCATTTATCTCTATTTGCAGCTATTAAGCCAACTTTCGTTATTCATATCTTGAGAACCGATATCTGAAAATTTGCTCGCCTTTTTATGGAAGCGATCTTGTTGGATATCCGGCACGGCTGCGATTAGTTTATCGACCGTAACAGTTCCGGTAGGCAAGAGTTAGCTGAACTCAGCGAGCCTCGAGCTGCTTCCCTGCTACTCGTTCCACTCAGTAGCTAGGATGTAGATGGTGGTGGGCTTAGCAACTGCCAAAGTAGCACCGCAAAATCATGAGTAACACCGCCTTAAAGATTAAACGCATTTCATCTTTAGCTCCTTTGCACCAGATTTGCTAGAGCACTATAACGTCATACATTTGCACTGATTAATTTTCGGGTAATTTCTATTTATTTACTTTCATCAAAGTCAGCATAACTCCCAGCTGAAAAACGGACTATGCTGGCGAAGGGCATTTTTGGGCTCGAAATTGCACCCAAAACAGCCGTAAAAACGCCATACTATCCTCGCCGAGCCGTACAAACCTCCGCCACCTTTTCCGCATCTTTTAGCCCGTAGCAGACCAAAACGATCCATTATCATCATGCCCATATGCTTCCTCAATGGCGTCTAAATAAGGGCTTTGGCTTACGAGGCTCTTAGCGCGTACAAACGGTGATCGCCTCGTTATAAAGTAGCCAAGGCGCTTTAAAAGCACCCTCGCCACAAAAGTGCACTATTTCACTCGAGCTCAAGCACTTTACCGGGCTCTTATCTCAAACAAAAGCAAAAATACAGCAGAAGCGTCATCGAGCCAACCAGCACAAATTTCTCTCTCTCGAAGGCTGGAAATAGCTCACTCCAAGCACGCTCAAAAAGACCGCCGCAAAGAGTCACTGCGGTAATTTTTATCATTTTTAAACATCTCTGATGACGACTACTCAGAGCGCTGTTAAGCTAAACTCAAGTCCCCCTTGTATCAGCCTCCTGACAGTCTACCTGGCATCGCTCCAAGAAGCGCCAAGCCGTCCCAGTCGCATGACCAAGATAAAAGATTTAGCCAGCAAAGACAAAACTTCGATCACTTGCATCTTTTTAGCCCTACTCTAAACTATCGCAAAGGTCTCCATCTGTTAGCAAAGCTGACAGTTTAAAGCCTCAATGATCCCGCTATAATCTCTTTTAAAAGTGAAATCCTTGCATAAAAGTGTGAAAGCGCAAATTCTGCAAGCTGCAGCTCACGACAAAGACCCTTAACGTAACCTCGTGCCCAGACACCAAAGAGCGAGGAGCATCATAAACCGCGCTGTCTCCGCCGCATCCACATGCACGCTAAGCGTCGTACGGCGATAAATGCGCTCACCCCATGTCTCTTGCCAGCACGCCAAAGGCGACACCAAGCGAAATAGCCCATAAAGATAGGGAATAGATAGTTTAAAAACGTGTAGAATGTCAATTCTAGCCTTCATAAAAGCCAAAATATTAGCGCACAGTAGCATCGAATTTAAAGAGGCGTTTTTGCTTTTATAATCGAACTGCTGTGTCGCATTTTAAAACCACTTTATAAAATAACAAATAGTAATGAGTAAAGAAAAATTTCTATGAAAAAGATAGTTTTACTCAATATAACACTAAATTCTAATAGCCTTAACAACAAAACCCAAAGATCAAAACCCAAACAAATAGCTGTCAAATATCGAGGATAATTGCATTGATTTTCCAGCCGCAGATACAGCGATGATGAGAGTATAAAAGGGCTATTTTAATTTATAGAGTGGAGTGCGCTGGGTAATTTAGACGCATGCAACGACCTGGGCTGATGTTTCTTACAAAAGCGGACTTGTGCGTAGACGCGACACACACTCGATCTCAACAAAGCTTTTGCGTACGAAAATAACAATCGGCTCAAGCCATAACCTTTGGTGTTGAGTATCAAGAGATGAAAGATCGCCAAAAGGCTAGATGCTTTTTAGGCTGCGATCTAGCTTTTATACAGCTGCTGTTCTTTAACGTCGCAGCTCTATATAATAACGGCGGCGGCGTCAAAAAGAGACCACATGTATTGCTGTAATTTTACAAAGAAGTTTGCGAGCGTACTTATGAAGGATGCTACAACCCCAGCGGTTTTGCTACCACAACACCCGGTCCAGTAAAGCGCGACCACAAAGAAGCGGTAAAGTTTTACAAAAAGGCTTTGTGAGAAGCGATTTTAGTATATCTTTGCTACAACCCAGCGAGTCGATATCGAAGACTCGTGGCAGAGGGATGGAAAAGACTAACAAGCTCTCATTTTAAAAGCTTGGTGTTTCACTTTGCCGATGCTTGCACAACCTCAGCCAGCCTCCTTAGTGAAGACGCACTTGGCGTGGTGAGATGATGAAGTGGCAGTCAGATACTACAACAAAGCGCAGGCTAGATAGCGCAAGTGGTGCAAAGATCATTCCTATACCTTTTACTATCATGGCATAGGGACAAAAAGGATAAAATCTGTAAGAAAATGGCTGGAAAAGCTTTGCAAACTAGGGTCTTAAAGAGGCTTATGAGATAGTTAGAGATTTTCACTAAAAGAGCGTTTATGAAAAATTGATTTTGTTTTTGTCCTAATTATGCTTTTTAAATGCAGATATCAGACGAGATGCCAAAAGCCGAGGCGATATAAGAGCAATTTCATCAAGCGCTGCTCTATAAAAATTTATAACTCATCAAGCGATGATAAAGATTTTAAAAAGCCACAAAAGATATTTTTACTAGCTTTGCAAAATGATAGGAAAGAGGGGTTGTTACAGCGCTGCGCTCATCTATCTAAAATGCATACAACGACGGTAGTGAGCTTAATCAAACTATCATATTAAATAGATATGCAAGATTTTTAAACTACGTGCTTTTAGATAACGGGCACAAAAAGGAGACAAAATGACCTGCCAAAAGCTACTTTCAGATCATGTGAGCTAGCTTTAAAAAGGGCTAGATATGAGAATATTAGATAGCTTTAGGTATTAATTTTGATATTTACTATATTTAAAACCTTTTATCTAAACTTATTTAAATTTCTAAAAGGCAGGCAATGAAAAGACTCTTTATTTTTATAGCTCTGCGGTGCTTTTGTGGGGCGCAATTTAGAGACAAAAACGCTTGTGTCTAGGTGCGAAAACAAAGAGGCTAAAAGCCGCTTTTGAGCTTGGTAACTAAATCGAGGAGAACAAAAACTACCAAAAGCGGGCGAGTTTTTACAAAAGTTACGAGCTGAAAACACGAGCGCCAGTGCAGCGTGGGCGTGATGGCGACATGGACTACACAAAAGATGTGAATATGCAGCCAACCTACCAAAAGGGCTGCAGCACAATGACGGTTTTGGCTGCGCTAGACGCTTTGTCTATACGCGATAAAACTATCAAAAGTCAAAAGAGCTATTTTTAAGAGCTTGTGAGCTAAAAAGATGGCGACGGATACTACGGACTTGGACTTTTTATACTATGACGGAAATGGCGTAGAGCAAGACGCCAAAAAGGCAAAAAGAGCTCTTGAGTTGCGACCGGGCTACCCTGTTGGCTGCAATAGCCTTGGTATGATGCTTTATAGCGGAAAATATGTAGAAAAAGATCAAAAAGAGCTAGCAAACTCTTCATAAAAGCTTGCGAAATGGGCTTTGGAGATGGTTGTCACAACCTTGGGGTTATTTACTATGAAACAGAAGGAGATAGAAAATTAGCTAAAAAGTACTTTTGGCAAGTCCTGCAGAGCTAGGCAACGACGAAGACTGCCAATTTCATAATGCTCTATAATTACATGCACCTGACTTTTGGGACCCTTGCCCTTTGGGGTCCTGTCCGAAAGTAAAAACATCAAGCGTAAAAAGCAACGAGTATAAGTCCAACAATAGCCAAAGTCGCGTCCATATCACCCACCTTTTAAGTCCATTTACTATCTCTAACATCGAGTCACCTGTAGTTATCGCCTTTGAGTTTGCCTCGTATGCGCGCTGGACCAGTGATAAGATCAGTCATCTCTTCAACAAGTTGCACGTTACTCATCTCGACAAAGCCTTGTCTCAATCGGTGCCAAGTCCGTCAAGGCCTGCTACACCTCACCACCACGTCGCCACTAGCGCTTGTTTGAAGGTAGTTGTTATCACCCATCGAGTGAAGACCAGCTGGGTTTTATGGAATGCATAGTCTCATCTGACCTATCTGGGCCATGTCGGTTTCGCCAGCTTGAAGCACTGAGACGGTGCCATCTGTGCCTATTGGAATTGTGTCGTCGCGTTTGCAGGGACAGTGATCTGCGGATGAGCTGGTAGCCGTCGCTATTTACGATCGTGCTGTTTGCATCAAGCTTAAATGCGCCGTTTCTGGTGTGATGCAGTCGTGCCATCAGGAGTTGAATTGGAAAAAGCCGTTGCCAGCTATGACCATATCTAGGTTGTTGCGTCTCTTTAAAATAACCCTGAGAGTAGTACTTTATTTATCGCTGTTGGGCGCACGCCAAGGCCCACTTCGATACCTGTTGGGCTTGTAGTAGTTTGGCTAGTAGCCGTGCCTGCGTACTCCATGACTTGATACATAAGATCGGCAATTCAGCCCTATTTTTTTCTTATATCCATAGGTATTTACGTTTGCGATGTTGTGTGAGGTTACGTCTATCTGCGTCTGCTCGGCGATCATGCCAGTGGCCGCAGTGTAAAGTGATCTCATCATAGTTTTTATCCTTTTATTAAGCTTTTAGGGCTAGTTTTTGAACAGCATCTTGGTTAAGGTCAGTCATGTGACTTGTCACTAACCTTTTGATACATATCAACTAAGCGTTGGGTTTCTATTAGACCCACTCATTTCTAAGACTGATTTACGTTTGACATCTGAGCGTAGCCTTGCATCACGCTATCAGCCTCGTCAAGCTCGGTTATGTCGTCGACTTCTACCTCAAAGAGATTGTCGCCGACCTTTTTAGATCTCTTATCTCTCTTGGCTGAGCGATGTAAAATTTAGAAAATTGATTGTTATTTGAGTATAAATTTCCATTTTTATCAACGGTTAGCACCTCGCCTTGTGGCACTTGGATGCCTCTTTGACCGGATTTTGCGCTTCATAGCCACTTGGTAGCACCCTGTAACCCTCTTTCGTGACGATATATCCGTCCGCGTCAAGGCTAAAAGAGCCATTTTGCTTAGTTTTACGCCATTTGGAGTATCGACTAAGAAAAAGGCATCGTCTCTTTATCGCAAAGTCAAGCGTGTTTGAGCTGTATTTAAAGCCACCAGCGCTAAAGTCGGTGTATTCTTCGCTCACTTGTGGTACGCGGTCAAGCGTTCTATTTAGAAATTTAGCTCCGTCTTTTGTGTGATTTTTAAGCGGAAGCTCATCTTGCGTCTCTTTAGAAAATCTCGTCAAAGTCGCCGATGACTACGTCGTTTCGCTTGTAGCCGATCGTATTTACATTTGCAAGATTGTTTGAGATGACATTTAGTCTGTTAAACTGCGTTACCATGCCAGCAGTGGCTTGATAATAACCATTTTTGCGTCAAATGTTTTCCTAATCAAAATTTGATTTTTAGAATTACTAAGCAATCATCGTTCCAACTTTCTTTTTATACACTTTTAAAAATTTTGGGTATAATCCACTTTCTTTTAACCAATCACTTAAACCACAATCACATGATTTGAAAGGAAATTTATGAGCGCCGCAAAAAGACTCTTTTTCTCAGATAGAAGAGCTTTTTGTTGAAAAATGCAAAAGGCTTTTTGACATACGAAAAATTAGTAAAATTATTAGACAAAGCTCCGACGGCTACGGTAGTAAAAAGATAGAACAACTAGCAAAACTAAAACAAAGTCCAGCTCATCACATCTGCTGAAGCTGCAAAGCTTAGAAATTTAGCTGATGCTAAAAAACGTCAAGAAAATGCTCAAAAAAGTGACCAAGATATCGACGAAGACCCTCGATCTTTCAGGTGAGAGCGACCTTTAGAGTGGTCAAGATCAGATAGTCCAGTAAGGATGTATCTAGAGAGATGGGTCAGATCGCGCTTCTTACAAAAAGAAGAAGAGGTCGAGATCAGCAAGAGGATCGAACTTAGGAAGATATCATTATCGATGCATTTTGCTCGGTGCCGTTTTTGATCGATTTCATACTTGATTACAAAGAGCCACTTATCAACAGAGAACGCCGCGTAAAAGAGCTTTTTAAAAAGCTTTGAGGACGAGAGCGAAAATGAAAATGAAGATGGCGAAGAGGGATATAGACGAAGAGGATGAGGAGAACGAAGAGAACGAAACTCCCAAAAATCAGCCAAAAACGACAAGCGCGCAGAAAAAGTTATAGAGCTTTAAAGCCCTTGAAAAGGCTAAAAAGAGTGGCTAAAGACCGCAAATAAGCAAGATAAAGTTGAAAGCGATGACACAGCTTCAAAGATGACACTTGCATTTAAAAAAGAAAAATTTTAAAAGAGAAGCTGATGGATCTTGGTCCAACAAGCAAGCTTAATCAGCGAGATCGTAAAATCAATGGAGACAGCCCTTAAGAGCGACGATGAATTTGATAGAGAGCTAAAACGCTTGGAGTATCGCTTACCGATGTTTAGTGACGAGCTAAAGAAAAATCACAAAAAGCATACTAAAAGATATCATCAAACTTAGCAAAGAAGAGATCGCTGCTCAGTGCCAGAGGGCTACGATGGTCTCAACCTACGTCGAGATCAAAAAGCTTTTTACGACAAAAGAGGCTAGCAAACAAGGCTTTGACCTTGAGCCATCAAGACTAAAAGAGATTTTAGAGCAGATCAAACGCGGAAAGAAAAATTTTCTGACGAAGCAAAAGCTAGAATGGCTAAGTCAAACCTCCGTCTAGTCGTAAGTATCGCAAAAACGCTATACAAAACAGGGCTTGCCATTTCTTGATCTCATCCAAGAGGGCAACATCGGACTTATGAAAGCGGTTGATAATCGGAATATAGAAAAGGCTATACTTTTCAACCTACGCCACATGGTGGATCCGCCAGTTATCTCGCGCGCGATCGCTGATCAGGCAAGGACGATCAGGATACCTATCCACATGATAGAGACGATAAACCGTATCAACAAAATCAACCGCAAATACTCCAAGAAGAGGGAAAAAGAGCCTGACGTAAGCGTCATCGCAAAAGAGGTCGGACTCAAGCGTTGATAAGGTAAAACAGGTAATCAAGATCACAAAAGAGCCTATCAGCCTTGAAGTCTGATCGCAAACGAAGAGGATGGCATCGGAGATTTTTGTCGAGGACAAAACTTCACTATCACCGATAGATCAAATTCTAAAAAGTGACCTTAGAGAGCAGATCGATCGATGTGCTTTTCGCAGCTAAATGAGCGCGAAAAGGCAGTTATTTCTATGAGATTTGGCTTGCTTGAAGATGAAAGTGACCGCACACTTGAAGAGATCGGCAAGGCACTAAACGTCACTCGTGAACGCGTCCGCCAGATAGAAAGCTCTGGCTATCAAGAAGCTAAAACACCCAAAAAGTTGGTAGAAAACCTCAAAAACTACATAGAGGGCTATAAGCCCTGCCCTTTTTGGGCATCTGTACCTAAACTCTGCAAACTTTTCAGAATTTACTCTCTAGTCTATAATTGCTTTATTCTTGCGACCAAAGCACTAAAAAGATACAAGTAAAAATTTAATGTTTTTGTATAGTGTTATGCCCTATTTTGGTGTATATACTCTGCTTTGACAGCTTTTCTTTTGATAAATTATTAGCATCTATACCATTAAAAGGACTTTCTCTTTGAAAAATGTATAGCATCTACGCCCAAAAATTATTTTAAACATTACATATAGCTCTAATCTTAAAGCATAATTAACTTAACCTTCGTTTTGAGGACACACTTGCTATAAAAAATTATTTCTTTAAAAGTGCATTAGCTATGTAATTCTCAATCACCTCAAAAACAACAACTCAAGAAGTATAAAAAGTTTTTAATTTACAAAATATGTTTTTATAAGTTAAAAAGTAGAAATAAAAGAGTTTTACCGGCCCCAAGACCGGTAAAAATTTATTCGCCTAGAAGTTTATCTAGTTTTGCAGCCAAGCTCGTAGTGTCGTGAGCTTTAGCCAAAGAGGCAGCATGTAGTTTTTGAAATGTGTTTGTAATTTCTTTCTTCCAAGCTCTTTGCGATGTCGCTGCTGTCAAGATTTTTCTACGCTATTAGCGTTTGCTACGCTTCTAGCAGCCAGAGCGTTCATGCCCTTAAATACAGCATTTTGTGTCGAGCCGATCTCTGAGCGAAGTGAATTTATATTTTTCAAAATATCGTCAGAATTTGAGCCGTCCTCTTTAACATTTAAAAGAGCATTTTGTGCTTAATTTATATTTTTGTGCCCTCACCTGTAAAAAGCCAAGCTCGGCGTCAAAAACGTGTTTTACCGTTAACTGAGCCTCTTTTACACTGTCGCTCATCGCATTTTTAAGCGCATTTATCTCACCTTTTTATGCCCTTTTGCTCGTTCGCTGAAAGAGCTGGGTTTGAAAGCTTGCTTGATAGCTCGCCGATCTTATCCGCACTCTCACTTAATTTAAAAGCGTTGAGTCGGCGATCTGAAGCATACCGATCATATCGTTTGCATTTGCCATGCCCTCATTTAGGACATTTGTTTGCGAAAGTAAGCTCTGCGATTTGCACGAGCACCTGATGCTTTGATCTCGCTATTTGCAGAGATGGCGTTTAGCGCCTTTTTCTCGCTATTTTTAGCTTGATCTAAATAATAGTTTCCGAAGCCCGGTTTGCAGTATAAGTTCCTAACTTCATATCAACTCCTTTTTAGTAGTTTCGTGATGGATTTTACTATACCTTTATAAAAGTTGCAAAAAATATTTCTAAAAGCAAAAATATTTTTAAAAAGATTTGTAGAGTAATTTTTTACTAAAATCAAATTTTCATTTTTTAATCCTCTAACCTCACGGCGATTGATCTTTTATGAGCTGTTAGTCCTTCGGCTTCGGCTAGCTGCATGCATGGTTTGCCAAGGTGCATGATGCCTTTTCTGCTAACTGAGATGATAGAGCTTCGCTTCATGAAATTTTTCAACCCAAGCGGTGAGTAAAATCTCGCACTTCCCGCCAGTTGGCAAGGTGTGGTTTGGTCCAGCGATGTAGTCGCCCATCGCTTCAGGCGTGAAGTGTCCAAAAAAATATCGCTCCAGCGTGTTTTACCTCGTCCATATAGCTCAAAGCGTCATTTGTAGCGATCTCTAGGTGCTCCACAGCAAGCTCTGTTCATCAGCTTAAAGCACTCTTGCAAGTCTTTTTGCAACGATGATAGCGGCTTTGTTTCTCATGCTAGCACTAGCGATTGGTTCACGTTTTAGAGTTTTTAGCTCGTCCTCTATGTGTCTTTGCACCGCCCTTGCAAAGGCCTCCACTGGTGTTATCAAAAGGCACTTTGCGATCTCGTCGTGCTCGGCTTGTGAGAGTAGATCGATCGCTGCATGGCGAGGGTCTGCACTATCATCAGCGATCACCCTATCTCGCTTGGACCCGCGATCATATCGATATTTACGTCGCCATAAACCAGCTTTTAGCAGTCGCTACGTAGATGTTGCTGTGTCCTGTGATGACATCGACCTTGGCACGGTCGCTGTGCCGTACGCCATCGCTGCGATCGCACTTGCACCGCCTATTTTAAAGGCTGTTTTGATGCCGCATAGATGCATCGCTGCAAGAAGCAGAGGATTTACCTTGCCACCGGTGCTGGGGTGCAAACCACGATCTCTTTTACGCCTGCAACAACTGCTGGGATAGCATTCATGAGAAGTGAGCTAGATATGCAGCCTTGCCGCCCGATATAAAGGCCAGCGCGATCAACCGGAGTGTATTTTTGCGCTAGCAAGATGTCGTGCTCGTCCTTGTAGGTCCAGTCGCTTGGTTTTGTGCGCTCGTGATAGCTTTTATCCTGTCGGAGCTACCTTTAGAGCCACTCTTAGGGCGTTATCTAGCGAATTATAGGCCACTTCCATCTCTTTTTACGTCGATTATTATGTCGTTTTTGCCTGTGACATTAACGTTATCAATTTGACTTATCTGGGCAAAAAGCGCGCTATCGCCATCTTTTTCTTGTCTCGTCTATGATGCCTGTAACCACTGGCATCACGGCACTCATATCATTGTCACTTCGCCCAACAAGCTGTGGTACTTTACTCAAAGTCAGCGTCGCTGCTGTGTAAAAACTTCATTTATGATCCTTTATTTTTAGTTTTCTCCCATATCTTTGCTTTTGTGTAATGTTACCCAAAATTCTGCCCCTGTGGATATATGACCCGCTCCGCCATCTATTCTAAATTTGCAAAAAGTGTCATAAAGCCCACTGGGTCGTAAATAAGCTCAAATCTCAACACAACTTTTGCACACTTCAAGCCAATTTTCATAAAGCTCAGGGTATATTTCAAAATGATACTTTGGGGGATTTGTAATTTGCACTTTTGCTATCTTTATCTAGCTCTGTAATTTGCTTTTTAGATAGTCACTGTCCCTCACGCAAGGTGCTGTAAAACTCTAAGATCGGTGTGCTTTTGCTAGGTAGCATGCGCTTGTGCCAGTGCCTGAGGGCAAGAATATATCAGGTCTTATGCCACTTTTTTTGCTCCACTCATTTATCCCATTTGCTTTGCGTGATAAAGCCAAGCTCAGCCTCACTTTGCGCTACACCCTCGTTTATAAAGAGGCGTTTTTGGCTCTTTGCCAGCTCTTTAGCAATTTCTCACGCCCTCTTTTACAGTAAATTTCCATGCCATTTTCAAGTGCAATTTAGAATTTCCAACTGGATCTTGCTCAATTTGAGCTAAGATGAGACGACGTAGTAGTATCAAGCCCTTTTTAGCTTGGCAAAAAGACTTAGGCTATACATAGCATTTGACTGGCTTGAGCCGTGAGATACGATGGCTTTGATGCCGCCTAGATCGGCCTTTAGAAAAGCACTCTAGCTTTCTTGCTTTGTTGCCGTTAAACTCGCCCTAGCAGATCATCTCTTAAAAGCCGTACCCTCGCCTCTTAAGTGAATTTATCAATCACCCTTAAACTCCAAAGAAATTTTCTATCTCGTTGATAGCCCTTTGTTTGAGAGTGGAAATTGATCTCGATACGCCTTGAAGCGTCCTTGTCCTCGGCTCCGTCTTTAAAAACTAGCTCGTTGAGCTTCTGCCACTTGCAACAAGCAGCTTTCAGGCGTGCATCATCGCTAAATGAGTTTATAAACCCATCACCGCGTAGGCTCTTTTTGTGAAAGCTCTAGGTTGTAAATGTAGCTTCCGTCACTATCTGTAAAGCCTCTATGACGATCTGATCGATATTTGAGGCGATCTCTTTATCATTTAAAAAGCACGTCAAAATACTTACTAAGCGTGGCCTTTTTAACTCCTCTTTGACCTCTTCTTTTTAAAACCGCACTGGCCTTATCAAAAAGCACTGAGGAGCTAAGCTTTTAGCGCGCCTGAGTTTGGGTCGATCTCAATGCTCGATCCTAGCCTATCTTTTTAAGGGCTGAGACTCACTTTTACCCTTATGCCAGTTAGGTTTTTAACCCTGTCGCGAGTGACGTTTAGATCCCTTTAAAAAGCTCGTCATATCTAGCCTCTCTTTGGCTCACTTTGCTCGAGCAAAAAGGCGATCTTGGCTATTTTCTCGCCGCTTGCATTTGCGTCGCTTAGCGCTCTATCTTTTGATGAAATTTCATCATTTAGCATCGATCATCTTTTTGGTTTAGATCAAAATGCTGGCATTTAGCTCTTTTTATGCTCGCATTTGCGTCCTTGTTTTCGTTTATGAGCTGGGCTAGTTTTTCTTTTAGGGCGTCTATTTGGATGACAAAATTTTCATTTGATTTTTTTAAATGTATGTTTTCGTCGCTTATCTTTGAAAGCTCGCTTTTTAGGGCGTCATTTAGCTCTTCAAGGTGAAATTTTCGTCTCGGCGTCTTTTAATTTGCTAAAGCTGTGATGATAGCTTGCTCTTTATTTTCAAGGGTGTTTTGAGTTAGGGACGTATTTTACGACGACAGCGCCGATTAGCAGCATAAAAACAAAGAGCAGACCCGCCATCAAGTCCGCGTACAGAAACCCAAAAGCTCGATTGATCTTCGTTATTTTTGTTTATTTTCATTGCACTAGATTTTCGATTTTTCTATTACAGGATGGTTTCTTTATCGATCTCGTCTATGTTCTTCTTTAAGCTCAGCACTGAGGCTCTCGCTCTTTTCGCGCTCCAAGCTCCTGCCCTCTTGCTCATAAGCCGCCTTAAATATCGTCGCACTCTCCACGAGCGAGGGTTCTAAATGCCTTTAGTGCCTCGTTTTTGCTCTTTTCATCAAAGAGAGAGAAAATCTTTTAAAATGGCGTCAAAACCTTTGATAGTCTGTCACTTATAGCTGGCTCTCTTTGTGACGTTTAAATTTTCTACTAAAACTTTCGCCAAGTTTTGCATGCTCGGTTGTAATTTAACCTCCATATCTTTTAAAGGCATTAGAAAAACGCGCCAACAGCCTTTAATATATCGGAGTGGATTTTTACAATTCATCTTGTTTTTAGCTCAGATTCATTTAGCATTTTTAAAACTTGCGCTAAGCTCTGCCTTGCTTTTGATTGATGATATTTTCTCAACCCTGCAAAGCTCTTTTAGGCTGTTAACTTTTCTCATTTGTCTGCTCGCTTAGCTCTTTTACAAATTTATCATCAAGTACCATTTTAAAGGTGTCGTGACTATCTTTAAAAGCAGCCCACACTTGCTTTCATGAAATTTAGCATTTAGCCTATTTTCCTGCCAGAAAAACTCACGGCTTAGCTCTTTTGCTCGCTGTATAAAATTCTCAAATCTACTAATGCCGATCTTTTCAAAAACATCCACCAAAGCGCTAAAAATATGCCGTAAATCGATACATAAAACGCCGTAGCTACGCTGTTTAGCAGTATAGCGATCTCTTTTTCAAGTCCGTTTGCGGTGCTTGAGCTGAAAAGCTGGCATAGAGATAGCGATACTGATAAATGTACTGTAATTCCAAGCATAGGAAAGACTGCTTGGCCGATGTTTTGCATAGGGTTGTCATTTCTAAAACTTTTTGTATAGCTCTCAAAAAATCTTCAGCTTTTAGCGTTTGCCTTTTTGACGCTTGAAATTTTCAAAAAGGTGAGTGATGATAAATCTTTTAGCCTTATCTTGTAATCTTTGGCATTTGCTAAGAAATTTGAGAGAGGCCACCAAGGCGCTGTGGCGTGAAAATATAAAAAGCGACAAAGAGTATAACGCCCATCATCACGATGGTGAAACTTCATCTGAAAAATTTATAACGCCAAGATACGCTAGTATCGCCAAGATGTAGATAGCTAAAGGGATAAAGATAACTTTAAAAAGACAAAGAAAGAGTGAGCTTTGGCGCTCTTTGGCACGCTTAGCTCACTAAAAATCATTTTTGATTTTGCATGGGATTAGTTCCTATTTAGGCAATTTAAGTCGCTAAAAGCAGTCTGAAGACGCTTAACCATGCTCTCCTCGCCACTTCTAGCCATTTCCTTGGATCGTAGTATTTTTATTTGCTTATCATCGCCCTCTGGGTTGCTAATCTGACCTGTGAAAGTATGCTCTATTTTTTTGGCCCCATATTCACGCACGCCGTCCCAGAAAGCCCACTGCGTATCGGTGTCGATGTTCATCTTGATAACGCCGTAGCTCACAGCATTTTTGATATCTTTTAGCTCGCTACCGCTACCACCATGAAATACAAAATTTACTGGCTTGTCGCTTTTTGTGTTAATTTCTTAGCGACATAGGGCTTGTGAGTTTTTAAGCATTTCTGGTCTTAGCATCGACATGTCCCCGGTTTATAGACACCATGAACGTTGCCAAAACTAGCTGCGATGCTACAATTTATCACTTATCTTGCTTAGTCTTTCATAAGCAAGCGCGACATCTTCTGGCTGGGTGTAAAGAAGTGCATTATCAACGCTTGTGTTATCTACGCCATCTTCTTCGCCACCAGTGACGCCTAGCTCGATCTCTAGGCTGATGCCAAGCTCGCTAAAGCTCTTTTAGATACTTCTCGCACGTGCTTAAATTTTTCGTTGATATTCTCTCGCTAAGATCAAGCATGTGAGGCTAAAAAGTGGCACGCCGTGAGTTTTTATACTCATGACTTGCTTTTACTAGCTCGTCTATCCAAGGCAAAAAGCTTTCTAGCAGCGTGGTCAGTGTGCAAATGACTGGCACGCCATAAGCCTTGGCTAGCAAATGAACATGCTTTTGCTCCAGCGATCGCACCAAGAACGGCTGCGTTTTCGCAGGCTTTACCAGCGTAAAAACCTGACCGCCATTACTAAACTGAACGATAACAGGCGAGTTAGCAACCTTGCCGCTTCTTAAAACAGCATTTACTGAGTCGCTGCCTACGACATTTTACAGCAGGTATTGCAAAACCTTGCTCTTTGGCATAAGCATAAAAGTTTTGTTACATCATCTCCGCTTAAAACACGGTGTTTACGATATCTAAAACGCCCATTTTATCCTCCAAATTTTATTTTGTATTCTATCTTTGCTTTTTGGCGTAGAGCTTCACTTTTTTGTCTAACAGCAGCTTGAATTTCTCCATTTTTACAGCTTGCTCGATCTCTGGTTTTGCTTGTTCAAAGCTTACAGTACCAGCAGCCTGCCATCTTCTTTTAGGATAACATGGTAGCCAAACTGAGTTTTAACTGGCTTAGTTGAAACTGTGCCATTAGCCATTGAAAATGCTGCGTCTGCAAAAGGTTTTTACCATTTGGCTTTGACCAAACCAGTCAAGCTCGCCGCCGTGTGCTGCTGAACCTTTGTCGATTGATTTTTGGCTTGCTAGCTCTGCAATATTTCTTTAGTTAGAGCCTCGCCTTTTAAATTTTAAGTTGAGCGATGATGTCGTTTGCTGTTTTTCATCTTCAACTAAGATATGTCTTGCTCTTGCTTGAGCTGGTTTGGTTCATGCTAGCTTTGTGTTTTGTTGTAAAAATCTCTTAAATCGCTATCAGCACTTTTATACCGTCAAACTAGTTTTCTCATATAAAGCTCAACTGCGATGCCTTCTTGTGCAGCTTTTACAGCCTTGATGTAATCAACATCTTTTTCAATGCCTGTCGCTTTTGCGTCTTTTAAAAAGAAGTTTTCTGTTGATTAGATCGTCGATTATACGTTTTTTTCTCATTTGGTTGAAGCTTGCTAGGTCAAAACTCCGCATAGCCGCTGATAAAAGTGCTGAGATATCGCTATCGTTTATAGCATCGCCATCAACTGTTGCAACTACTGCTGCGTTTAGAGTGACAGCTGCAGCTAAACTTAAAACTGCTGGAAACAGTCATATAAATCCTTTTAAAAATTGATTTTATGGGCAGGATTATATCAAATAATGCGGTAACTTTTCGTTTAACTTGCAATTTTAGGTAAAATAGCCAAATGAGAACAAAAAGATATTTTAGAGAAAAAGAGGCTTTTTAGAAGAGTTTAAAGACGCCAAAAGCGAGCTTATTAGAAATTTATGATGAACTTCTTGTCTGCGTCATGCTCTCAGCTCAGTGCACAGACAAAAAGGGTAAATTTGATCACACCTGCCCTATTTGAAGCATATAAAGATGTTTTTGAGCTAGCTAGTGCAATTTAGCCAGTCTAAAACTCATGATAAACCCATGCAGCTTTTTAACAACAGCCGTAATTTGATCAAGATGGCAAACAGCGTGGTTGAGTTTTATAACGGAGAAATTCCACTTGATGAAGAGAAGCTAAAAGCCCTTGCTGGAGTTGGGCAAAAGACCGCTCACGTCGTGCTTTTTAGAGGCGACAAATGCAAACGTAATGGCTGTTGATACGCATGTTTTTAGGGTATCACATAGACTGGGCTTAAGCAGCGCAAAGACGCCAGAAGCGACAGAAGAGGATCTAACTCTTGCCTTTTAAAACTGAGCTTGGCAAGCTTCATCAAGGCATGGTTCTTTTTGGGCGCTACACCTGCAAGGCTAAAAAAAGCCGCTTTGTTTTTGAGTGCATATTAAGCGATCTTTGCAAGAGCAAGGATAAGGCTATTTAAAAATTTTCTCAAGCTTTGCTATGAAAGTACTTTAGCATTTATAAAAGCCGATCGTTCTAAGTGCTTTTTGCTCCTCGCCGTCTTTAAAAAGTAGAAGTGCAGGCGGATCGATGAGCCCAAAATTTCTTAGCATCTCATCATTTTGCACCCACCACTTGTCACATCGATGCGAATAAGCGTAAATTTTGCCAAAAGCATTTTTCACGCCAGCGTCCTTAAAAAGTGATATGCTCTATCTCTTTGCAGCTCGCGCACCAGTCTGCATAAAAATCCACAAGTACAGGCTTGCTTGAGCTTTTTATCATCTCATTTAGCTCGTTTAAATTTTTAGCTTGTTTGAAAATTTAACTCGCCTCGTTTTTGGCTAAACTGAGCCCAGAAAGCGGCGAAAAGGCATCTTTTGAGCCCAAAAATGCGCCGATTATTAGCATGAGCGAGTAGATAAAAACTAGCACGCAAAGCGGTTTTTAAATGTAGCCCAGCCGCTATTTGCTGCCTCAAACGCCCCAAGATAAATGGCCGCAAAGACGCCTATGACGCCGTAACCCTAGTAGCTCAAAAACGCTCCAAGCACGCGCGCGAGGATCCAAACAGCCATGATGAGCATCAAAAAGCCAAAGAGTTTTTAACTTCATCCATCCAGCCGCCGAGTCTTTGGCGAGGAGCTTGCCTGAGCTTAGCCCTATCACAGAAGCGGCGCGCCCATGCCTAGCCCCATGACAAAGAGCATGATGCCCCCATAAATGGCGTCTCCGCTTTGCGCGATGTAAAGAAGTGCGCCTGCTAGCGGTGCTGCCACGCAAGGCGAGACGATGAGCGCTGAGGCAAAACCCATGATGAAAAACGCCGACGAGGCCTGAGCTGTTTTGTGACTTTTTGCTGATTAGGTTTTCAAAGTAGACGGGCAGTTTGATGTCGTAAAAAGCCAAAACATACTAAAACTTAAGATGATAAAAATGGCCGCAAATGCGCCAAGTACGTAGATGTTTTGCAGAGCCCTGCGATGCCAAAGCCAAGTAGGCTTGCTCCAACGCCAGCAAGCGCGTAGGCAAGGCTCATCGCAACGACATAGACTAGCGAGAGCAAGAAGCCTTTTTGGCATTTAGGCTGCCGCCCTTTGAGACGATGATGCTGATAAGATCGGTATCATCGGAAAGACGCAAGGTGTGAGCGAGGTAGGAGGCCGTAGCAAAAAAATGTTGCAAGCGAGATAAAAAGTTTTTACTACTTAGCTCGTTTGCGATGTTTTGATCTTCTGAAAGCTCAGTCAATCCAGGATTTGCCTCTGTCTTTTTGCTCTTTTTCAAAAGCTATGATGCTAAATTGCCAATTTCTCAAATATGTCAGCAATTTTAGTTTTGCGGGCGGTAACAGATGCCATTTTTAGCACAACCCTGATAGCTTCATTTAGCCTAACATTGCCGTTTTTAAGATGCTCTTTACTAAATTTAATGGGATAAACAGTGAAAAATCTTTTTGGGATAATTTCATATTCGCCGGTGTTTTCACTCTTTGGCATATTTAAGAGGCTGTTTATCTTCTCTCGCTATGTAACCTCAAAAGCTATCTTTGTAAAGATAGATATTTTCGCCAAATTAAACTTGATCTCCGCGCCTTGTTCATCGATGCTTGGGCTTAAAACAAATGCCTTACTAACGTCTAAAACCTCCGCAAAAGCGAGCCTGCAAACAAAATGAGAGAGAAAAATAAATTTAAAAACATGCTAATCCTTGCTAAATCAAAAGAGATGATTTTAGTCTAAATTCTTAAATTTATTCTATTTTATAGTAAAAATCGTGAAAAAGCGTAGAATTTTCAAAAGGAGCGATGATGTCAAAAGATAAAAAAAGCACCAAAAGAGCGATAAACTTGGCTACGAAGAAGAGCTAAGGTTGCTTCAGATAGAACTTTTAAAATCTCAAAATCATCGTCAAAGACAAGGGTCTTAGAGTGCTCATGCTAATGGAGGGCGAGACGCGGCTGGTAAGGGCGGCACGATAAAGCGCCTAACTGAGCATCTAAATCCTCGCGGTTGCCGTATCGTGGCGCTTACAAAGCCAAGTGACGTCGAGAAGACGCAGTGGTACTTTCAAAGATAGTGACACATCTGCCAAGCGCTGGCGAGATCGTGATCTTTGATAGGAGCTGGTACAACAGAGCTGGGGTAGAGCCAGTGATGGGCTTTTGCACGCAGGCTGAGCATAAAGAGTTCTTGCGCGAGGTGCCAGAAATCTGAAGAGATGATCATAAACTCAGGCATCATTTTTCTTTAAAATTTACCTCTCGATCACAAAAGAGGAGCAAAAAGCGCTTCAAAGAGCGTCTAAATGACCCGCTAAAGCAGTTTAAGATCTCTCCAGTAGATCAAAAAGCGCAAGAGCTTTGGGATCAGTACTCCATCGCCAAATACTCGATGCTACTTGCCTCTCACAACAGCATCTCGCCGTGGGTGATCGTCTCAAGCGACAATAAAAAGGAGGCTAGGCTAAATGTCTTTAACTTTATCCTAACTCATGTCGAGTATCCAAAAAGATAGATGAGTATCTAAAAATACGATAAAAAGTGTCGTGAGAGATGGAAGTGAGGAGATCAAGCGCATAGAAGAGGGGCTAAATAAGGATAAGCTAAAAGAGCATTGACTCAACGTATTTAAGCTGGCTGTAAATTTAGCTTTCAATTTACAGCCAAATTTTACTGCTAAACCCACCACATAAGTAGCTAGAATGACCATTATCAGAGCAAAGCACAAGAGCTATGAGATGTGAAAATTTACCAAATGGATCTGGCTTTTTAAGATAGTGACATTAAAAACAGAGATGAAAGTGATAAGACACATTATAAAGCAAAACCGCGATCTTTGCTAGCAAGAGCTTTTTGAAAGTTGCTCTGCCACCAACCATGCTCGCCTCCAAGATAGTCCTTTGCCATATATGCCCCACTTATCAAAAGTAGTAAAAATGCCGTGCCAAAAACCTTTGCACTGCCTTTTGTGTAGGCTTTTTGACAGCTTCAAGGGTTTGTGGACTTATCGTTTTTGGCAAATGGATATATACAAACATCAAAATACATATCCTATAAAGATAATGGCGCAAACTAAATGCGTAATTAGAGAGAAAAGATACATTTTTTGCCTTTTTATTTGGCATTATATTGGGTTTATTTGAAAGGATTGCTGATTTGGATTAATGGGTGTGGATGTGAAAATTAAAAGAGCAAGGCTGGTTGCCCTGCTCTAAGAGTTTTACTCGACTTCAGCGTCTATAACGTCGTCGTCTTTTTGTTATTTCCGCCGTTTGCACCAGCGTTTTCATCTTTTTATACATAGCTTCTAGTTAGTTTGTGGCTAGCTTTGCTTAGAGCTTCTACTTTTGCATCGATTTGCTCTTTTGAAGAGTTTTCATCTTTTAAAACCTCTTTTAGATCATTTAGCGCAGCTTCGATGTTACTTCTATCTTCAGCTGGGACTTTCTCGCCAAGCTCGCTCATGCTCTTTTCAGTTTGATGAACAAGTGCGTCTGCTTGGTTTCTAGCTTCAACTGCGTCTTTGCGCTTTTTATCCTCTTCTTTGTGAAGCTCAGCATCTTTTACCATGCTATTTATCTCATCTTCGCTAAGACCGCTTGATCCTGAGATAGTGATGTTTTGGCTTTGCCAGTCGCTTTATCTTTCGCTGAAACGGTTAAAATCTCGTTTGCGTCGATATCAAATTCAACTTCGATTTGAGGCACGCCTCTTGGAGCTGCTGGGATGCCTTCGAGATTGAAGTTACCAAGTGATTTATTATCCCTTGCAAACTCACGCTCACCTTGTAAAAACCATGATAGTAACGGCACTTTGGTTATCTTCAGCAGTTGTGAAGACTTGACTTTTCTTAGTTGGTATGAGTTGTAGCCTTTTTCGATGATCTTAGTCATCACGCCGCCAAGTGTCTCGATACAAGGCTAAGTGGCGTAACGTCAAGAGTAGCACATCTTTTTACGTCGCCTTTTATAACCGCACCTTGGATCGCAGCACCGATAGCCACGACTTCATCTGGATTTACGCTCTTATTTAGCTCTTTGCCAAATGCCTTTTTAACCTCTTCTTGAACAAGTGGCACACGAGTTGAACCACCAACCATTACGACCTCTTTGATGTCACTCTTGCTTAGACCTGCATCTTGATGACTTCATTTATCTTAGTGATAGTCTCCACCCACAAGTGAGTCGATCATGCCTTCAGATTTAGCGCGAGTTAGCTTTTTGACAAGGTGTTTTTGGACCAGTCGCGTCAGCTGTGATAAATGGTAATTTATCTCAGTCTCTTGAGCCGAGCTTAGCTCTTTTTAGCATTTTCAGCTGCTTCTTTCAAGCGTTGAAGTGCCATGATATCGCCTTTTAGATCGATACCAGTTTCGTTTTTAAACTCACTTACCAGCCAGTCGATGATCTTGTTATCAAAGTCATCACCACCTAAGAATGCGTTACCGCCAGTTGCCAAAACTTCAACGATATTATCGCCAGTTTCAAGCACTGTAACGTCAGAATGTACCACCACCTAGGTCATAAACTCAGTAATCTTTCTCAGCCTCTTTTTATCAAGACCATAAGCAAGTGCCGCAGCTGTTGGCTCGTTGATGATACGAAGTACGTTTAGTCCTGCGATCGTTCCAGCCTCTTTTGTAGCCTTTCTTTGGCTATCGTTAAAGTATGCAGGCACAGTGATAACCGCGTCTGTCACACTCTCGCCAAGATATGCTTCAGCGTCTTCTTTTAGTTTGATAAGAATTTTTGCTGAAATTTCTTGCGGAGTATAGACCTTACCAGCGATCTCAACCGCGCAAGCGCCATTTCTATCTACGACGTGATATGGCAAGCGAGCCTTTGCCTCTTCAGCATTTTCATTACTCATCAAACCCATGATACGTTTGATAGAATATATCGTTTTTCAGGGTTTGTAACTGCTTGACGTTTTGCGACGTCGCCTACTAGAATTTCACCTTTGTCTGTAAAAGCAACAACAGATGGAGTTGTGTTTTTGCCCTCTTTATTTGGGATAACCTTGCTCTCGCCGCGCTCAAAAACGCTCACACAAGAGTTTGTTGTACCTAAGTCTATACCTATAACTTTTGACATATTTTTTTCCTTTATTAGATTTATTTTTTTAAATTTAGTTTGCCACACTGACCATAGCTGGGCGCAAAACCCTACCATTTATCATATAGCCTTTTTGTAAAGCTTGCACGATCTGACCGCTTTGCTTCTCCTCGCTATCGACCCTTAAAACGGCATTATGCACATTTCGGGTCAAACTCGGCATCAGTTGCGATCTCGCTCACGCCATGCTTTTTCAAAACATTTCTTGAACTGATTTATCGTTATCAAAATGCCCTCTTTGATCTTTTTAGCCAAATTCATCATCTTCTGGGTCAAAATTTGCAGCGATCTCATGCGTATCGATGACTGGTAGCAAGTCCCTTGCAAATTCTCATTTGCATAGCTTGCAACGTCTGCTTTCTTTTTCATAACGCTTTTTGATATTTTTCAAACTCAGCATTTGCTCTGTAATATTTATCAGTGATCTCGCCAAGCTCTTTTCGAGCTTCCACTTTTGAGATATCGCCAAGTGCGTATCAAATTTACGCTATCGCTCAGCTGCCTCTTGCATAGGCTCAACCTCAGGTAGATTTTGCTCTTTTACCTCTGCTCACGCGGCCTCCTTTATTAGATTTATAATTCACATAATCAGTATAAACACTGCCAGCACAGATCATCTGCGCCTCGCTACCAGGTGAGTTTGCTTTACATTAAGCCCCCATGTAATTTTCGTCAAAACATAGGAGAAAATGTAGGTTTTTCATCCATCTGCAAGCTAAAAACTTGGGTCAAAAAATCATCTAAAGCGTCTATCCTTAAAACATATCAAAAGGCTAAAATTTCGTTTTCTTGAAGTAAATTTGTAGTCCTTTTAAGCTCTCTTATCTTGTTTTTAGTTCGCTTTAAGCCAACTTGAGAACAGATAAGCTCAAGCTTCGTCTAAACTAACTCCGATAAGGTTGTTTAGTAATTTGATACATCCTAGCGTCAATTGATGACGACCTCATCGCCGCTAAAATTTAAAACCAGATATCTATCATTTAAATGAAAATTTTCTAGCAACTCCTTATCGATCGTGCCAAAAATCATAGCTAACAAAGCTCAAACTCATCACAGAGCATCTTTAGGCTTCTGGATCATTTATCTCTAAATTCAGTCGTTTCTCAGTAAAAGATTTCACTCCAATATCTTCTCATCGCAGCGATAGTTGGGATCCCTGCCGCCACTGATGTGAAGCTTTGTGATCTCGCCCTCATCTGAAAGCTTTTTAAAATAAACACGTATCGTCGATGCCGGTATCGCCACGCTCATGACGAGCTAGCCTCGTTTTGGAGCCAATAGGCGCATTGTCCTGCAAATAGGCTTCAATGATGAATTGAGTATCAAATCGCGTTTATTTGTTTTTACTCACTTTTAGCACTCTTTCTTTTTAATTGCTAAGCGGGATTATACAACTTTAGTTTATCAATGTCAAGTATATAAGTTAAAAATTTATTTATATATATTTAGCCTATATAACTAAACTTTTCTAATGCCTATATTATAAGCTTTGCGTAAAAACAAATAAAATTTAAAAGCAAAATAAAAATTTAACTTCAACATAAAACCCAAAAATTTCTAATTTATATTCAAGAATTTAAAAGTTTTTATACGTTTTAGCGTATATTATAAATAATTTTTAGTATATTTAATACTTAATATTGATATTTATATACTATTTTACATTATTTATATAATATTTTAGTATATTTAATGAAAATAAAACGTATGATTCTTCAATGATTGAAACAAGTGATATATTTAATTTGCTTCACAATGCAGTTGAAGCAAAAATATCGGTAAGAGAAATTTCACAAGCAAAAATGGCAGAGGATCTTGGCGTGCCTATGAGGGACATATCAGGACTGGAGACTTGGAAACTCGAAGCCGCAAGCTGCTGCTGCTGTTTTGCAAACCGCTATGTGAGCTTGACGATGATGAAATATTATTTGTTGTCAATAAGATGAGAAAATTGCTAGGAAAAATAGATGGTAATTTGACACAAAAAGAGAGAATCGACCTTGAGAGCGTTTTTGCAGTCATTTGCACTAAAAAGAGTCACTTTTGAGTTACCTACAAGGATCTATGCTCGGCTGCGGCTTCAAAATTTCATGTAGTTAAAAATAAGATCAAAAATAAGTTTAAGAAGATAGAAAAATAACCTAAAATTGAAGCTCTACTCTTAGCTTTATTACAAAAATATTTTTATATCAAGGTCTATAAAAATAAAACTATAAAATACACCAAAATCTTCTTTAATACATATGTTTTATTAAAGAGAATTTATTTACATTACTTTTTGCCAATTGCTAAGCGCTCTTTGGTAGTCCTCTTCGCTATCGATGCCAATACTTTTGACTTTCAACCCTCAGTCATCGCTATCTTTTGCCATTTTTCTAGAGGCGCGCAGTTGCTCGAGCTTCTCGGTGTTTTCAAGGCTTGAAGGCATGAGGTCACAAAAACTCTTTTTAGGCTCTTTTACGCTGTATCCGTAGATGCCAAGATGCGCCTTGTAGCTTTTTGCACTCGCTTCTGTTAAAATGGTATCCTTGACCTTGAAAAAGTAAAGCGCATAGCCCCTCAAAATCAGTCACTACTTTGACTACATTTTATCATCCGCAAACTCATCGTCCATCTTTTGTAGCAAGAAAAACATAAAGGCATTTTTGCCTATTTTGCTCGCAAAATGCCCTAAGTAGCGATATTTTCAGGCTCGATAAAATGGCTCATCAGCCTGAACATTTATGATGATCTCACTCTCATTTAGCCCCGTAATTTGCGCCGCTTCGTTTTATCCTGTCAGTGCCACTTTGATGATCTTTTGCTAGTTAGCACCGCTTTTATGCCGTGAGCCTTGGCGATATCAAGCACGCTTGGCTCATCCACAGCAACCGCCACATCGTCCACGCCGCTTACTCTAAGAGCCGTCGCCACAAACATCGGCACGCCGTTTATCTCTTTTAAAATTTTCATTACTAAACCTTGTTGAGGCAAGGCGGGCTGGGATGATTATCATCGCTCGATCCATTCTAGGACGCACTTCTCGATCTCGTCCTCTTTTATGATATTTTTTATGCAAAAATTTTCGCACTAAATAGCGAGTTTATCGAGCTTGGCACGCTGTCATTTAAGATTTTAGCAGTCTTTGCCAAAGCATCTTTTTTTCATCTTTTGTATCTTTGATCTGGCACGCCTTGATCATGCTTGGCGTAAATTTCACCCAGTGCGCGGTCGATGTGATGACGTTTATGCGGCCAGCATCCACCATCTTAAAAGCAAGTAGCCGTATGCGGATCGATCGCGTAACCGTCCTTTGCAAGCTTTGCGATATATGCCTCGCACTCTTTATCATCGCACCAGCTGGCCTCAAAGTCCTCTTGTAGCGCTTCAAGCTCTTGTTTGCTAAGCTTATAAAATTTATCTTTTGCAAGGCTTTTGCATGAGTTCATTAGTTCTAACGCTGCCAAATTTATCAAATAGCAAGCGCTCGACGTTTGAGCTGATCAAAATGTCCATAGCTGGGCTTATCGTCTTAACTAGCTTTTTATCTCTTAGGTCATAAACCCCAGTGGTGAAAAACTGCGTCAAGATGTTGTTTGCGTTTGAGGCGATCTTGATCTTGCCGATCTTTGCGCCCATTTTTTTAGCGTAATACGCCCCAAGAGCGTTGCCAAAATTTCCACTTGGTACGATGATGTCAAGCTCTCGTTTGCCTTAAGCGCCTTTTGTTTTAGTAAATCTGCGTAGGCATAGGCGTGGTAGATGATTTGAAAGAAATTCTGCCGTACTTACCGAGTTTGCCGCGCTTTAGCAGGCGCTTTTTTTCTTAAGCTCGGCGCCATTATCATTTGCAGGCAACGTTTTTAGCGCTCTTTGAGCGTCGTCAAAAGTCGCCTTTTATGCCAAAAACCTTTAATTTTCACCCTGCATGGTCTGCATCTGAAGCTTTTTGAACCTCGCTCGTGCCGCCATCTGGATAGAGGCAGACGACCTTGATATTTTCATCGTTTGCAAAGGTTTGAGTGTCGCAGGTCCAGTGTCACCGCTAGTTGCGCACATGATAAGGTATCTTTCGCCCCTCTTTTTGCTAGCTGGCTAAGCAGCGAGCCAAAAGGCTGAAGCGCTATATCCTTAAACGCCCTTGTTAGGGCCGTGATAGAGCTCATTTACGTATAAATTTTATCTATTTTTTAAAAATGACTGGGTGCTTTGGATCATCAAAGCTTGCATATCTTTTGACCGCCTTTTGAAAAACGCCTCAGATACATCAAATTTAAATAGCGAGATGATGTGAAGTGCGAGCTTTTCGTAGCTTAGGCTTGAGAGCTCTTGCCACTTTGCCTTTGTGATCTTTGGTAGCTTCTTTGGCGCGTAAAGTCCGCCGTGAGCGGAGCTTGGGCTACATAGCTGTGCTTAAATTTACATTTTACCTTTTTCATCTTTCACGCTTCTAGTTGGTGTTAGTCTCATTTTTGCCTTTTTTTGGTTGATTTTTATCCAATCTTTCATATTTTTAAAATACTCTTTTGGCTTAAGTGCCAAAATTTCTGGGGTTTCGTAGCTGTGGTGCTTTTTACTAAATTTAGCTACTTTTTCAAATTCACGTCCGTTTTTATGAGTGAATTGCTCTTTTTCATCACAAAGCTTCTCTTGCCAAAGATAAATGCTCTTTGCGCTAAAGCTACTCACGCAAGCTGCAAGGCCCTTTTTCACGAGCTTTTTACTTATTTTTGCCTCTTTTTCTTTGCGACTGAGGGTGATTAAAATTCTCATTTTGATCTCAAATTTTCCTTTTAAAAAGTGGCTCATTATAACAAAATGGCTTAATTTGCTTCACAAAACCTTTTAAAACTCCTCACTTAGCGTAACTTCAAGCGTGATAAGCGATACTCTCAGCCCAAAAATCCTTTACCTTTACATAGTCCTTTGTGTCATCAAAAAGCGAGGTGCCGTAACTTTGTGTACATTTCACTTAGCCTCTTTTTGAAAAAGTCGTAGTGATCAGGGAAAAAGACCTGTCCCACGCACTCGCCAAAATGCCCTCAAGGCGCGCTGGGTTTGCTATGGCGGTAACTAGCACCATTTTTTTCGCTTTTATTTACTCACCTTTCTAAAGTGAGTTTGCCTCTCACGCCATAAAATCGCCAAATTATAAAAAGCTAAATGGATATCTATAAGCCCCGCTTGGCAGGCAAAGCTTTAGCTTTGGCTCTGAGTTTTGGACGCACCAAGATGTCAATTGAGCTATGTCAATTTTAGAAAATCCATCATCCAGCAAGATATACTTTATGCGCCCATGCTTTTTGGCGTAGTCTATGGCTACTTTTCTATCTTCGCTTACGATCACATTTGCGTTTTTGATGCTTGTCATATATCATCGCCTCATCGCCACTTGCTCGCCACGTCAAGTAAAAATTTCGCCATCTCTTTGCGACAACTTGCATGCCTTTGCTCTTTCTTTGTATCCTCTAGGATGATAAAAGCGCCTGCAAAATCTTAGCGATAGCGACGCAAAGTGGGGTCTGCCCGCTTCCTCCAGGGTTAAGTTTCAACGCTAATTATCTTTATACCAAAGTCCTTTTTTGCGCTACATTCTTGCAAACAACGATAAAAGCGTAGATAAGACTTAGTGGCAAAAAGCAAAAATGCTAGTAAAATTTGAGAATGAAGCGAAAGAAGTAGTCATTCGCCCGAGGTGTAAAAGGATATTACATTTCTTAAACACGAGATTTAGAAATTTTTACCGTGTTGCAGATGTATTGCACCTCTTCGTCGCTCAAACTATGATAGATAGGTAGCGACAAGACTTGTTGATACGCTTTTAGAGCATTTGGGAAAGTCATTTACTTTAAGCGAATATTTATTTTTATAATAGCTTAGCAAAATGTATCGGTATGTAGTGCAGCAAGTGTGAATCCACGCTCCAAAAGCTCTCTAGCAAAGCTGTCGCGGTTTTTATTTATCTTGATAATGTACTGAGTATAGATGTGCTCGCGTTTTTGACTGGAGTTGTGATGTTGTGACACTCTTTAAGCTCTTTATCGTACTCAGCGATCTTTTTCTACGTTTTATAAGCTCGTCTGTCTTTTTCAAGCTGAGCGATAGAAAATGCCGCATTTATCGAGTTTACGTCGTATTTTAAACCGATATCAACGACGTCGTAGATGTAGCTTAACCACCAGCGATTCATACCATTTACGCGGGCGTAGTTACGAAGTAGTTTTTGCTTTTTATAGACCTCTTCGTCATTTGTCGTGAAAAATCCAACTGTTGAGATAGGATTTTGCACGCGGAGTTTAGTCTGAAAGCATGATAAAAACGAGTCTGAACCAACCTTTACCATTATATGTTAGTCCCATGCCTCTGTTTGCGCTCATCTAAAACGACGATGCCGTATTTTTCGCAGATAGCCTTTATCTCATCAAGCCCTAGCGCTTTTGTCCAGCGATGTGCGAGATGAAAAGCACATTTTAGTTTTTGTGATTTTGCTCTTTTAGCACCTTTTTCAAGGGCTTCTGGGCTGATGTTAAAGTCCTCTTCATCGATATCAACAAAGATAGGCTCGGCATCAAAATGTCTAACTGCTTGAGCCACACTAGGAAGGCATTTACCGAGCAGATGACCTTGTCACCGCGCTTTGTATCCATCGCACTTAGGGCTAGATGGTGCGCTGCTGCGATGTTATTTGTAGTGATCAACAATTTAGCACCAAAGTACTCTTTTTGAGCTTTTCTTCAATTTAGCAACTGTATCAGTAGCATTTTCAGAATGCAAAGCTCTTCGATAAGCTCACCTCACGCTCAGTGATAGTTGGTTTGTAAAACGGAATTTTCTCATCTTTTTAATCCTTTAAATTTTTCACTATCAACGGCATTTGTCGTTTAAACCTGTTTGAAACAACTCTATTTTTCTATATCCAAGACCGCTTTTTGATCCAAACTTTTGATGGCTTGCTCCTTGTTATTTTCTAAATTTTGTAGAAATTTCATCAATGACAGCGATAGCTGCAACCTATGTCGCCCTCGTCACTTTGCCCATCCCAAAGATCAGCTGAAGGTGCTTTTTGATAGTAATTTTCATCAACGCAAGATGTTTTGCAAATCTCGTACTTTCACTCTTATAAAGCTCCGATAGGATTTATCGCACGCCAAATCCCCAAATATCGTGCCATATGCCAAGCATAAGCTCACTTTTTGTTGCTTGTGCCGATGACCAGAGCGTTTATACTAGATGAATAATCATAAAAGCAAGCTCATTCTAACTCTAGCTAGCTAAATCTTTTCTTAAATTGCTTAATTTTGCATCTCATCGTTTCGTAAAGGCATTTAAAAATGCCCTCATGGATAAAACCTTATATTTTATGTTTAGTTTTTCACATAAAATTTGAAGGCATCGATCCATATTTTCTTTATTTGATGATGCTGTTGGCATGATGAGTGCGTGAGTTTCATCTGGCTTTTGCTCTCGCACAAAGTGTCGCCAAACCACAGCAGAATCAATACCTGCTTACTCCTAATAGTAGTTTTTACCTTTAGTTTTATCTTTTAAGCTAAAACTAAGGTTTCTTCTATTTTTCGATACCCTTCATTGTCCCTTTGCTCAATTTGCTTCCTTCTGAAAAGATTATACTAGTAAATTTAGTAATTTTTCTTTAAGTTTAAGTAAAAGATGTAAATATTTAAGAAATAATAAATTGGTAAGAAATGAGAGTAATGCATAAAAGTTTTAGGGCGATTTTGGGACAAATTGCTACATCGTTACCAAAATGGCTCAAGTTTGGTGATAGATCCAGGTGATGGGGCAAAAGGATGGGTTTTGCAAAATGCACAAAAATTTGAAGGCGATACTTTGCACTCATGGGCATTTTTGACCATATTTACGACGTGAGCGAGCTAAAAAATGAGCTAAAAATCCCAGTCTCATATCAATAACTTTGATGCTTTTTATGTGAGGAGTGACATTTTGGCTATATGAAAACACCTTTTGTGCCAGATGTTTTGCTCAAGGCGATGAGAGCTTTGTGGTGGATGACTTTTTCTTTACTTTTACCACTTCCCGGTGGCACACACCGGGATGCTCGATGATAGAGATAGAAGATGCGATGTTTAGTGAGATTTTTATTTAAAGGTAGCATCGGACGCTGGACTTTCCATATTCGGATAAAAATGAGATGCTAGAAAAGCCTAGAAAAATGCAAAAATCTAAAGGGCGACTTCGCACTTTTACCCGGTGACACGGTGAAAGTAGCACGCTAAAAGCCGAGCAACAAGAGCTTGATAGATGGGTAAAGATCGTAGAAAAAGTTAATATTCTTATTAGTAAAAACTTTTAGATTAAATAACTATGTAAAATGCTTGTAAAATTTTAATTTCTATTAAAAGATTTATATTTAAAGAAGATCCGAGCGAAAGCTCGACTCGGATAAATGTTTTGAAGCTTTATATTTTTGCCTCAAATCTGATACGATCTTTGTTTGTAGCTTTGCGCTCGTCTTGTCTTTAGCAGCTGCATACCAAGAAAGGAATGTAAGTTTTTGCTGTATTTGTAGCTAGCATCAAAGAGACCATTCGTTTCTTTTTGCTCTCTCTTTGCCAAGTGCATAGCTTGTACCTTTACCTTGAGTATATCCAGCACTAAAGCCACTTTATCTATATCATATCCAGCATTAACAAACCAGTAATCGTTGTTGCCCTTGATATTGTTATAGTATTGTGATCCACCAGACATTACACCATTTAGTATTTTGGTTGGGTTGATTAGCTCGCCATTTCCATCAATTGATAGTAAATGCGATTTTATCTTTGTTTTTAGCATCATTTTTCTTTGTTTTAGCGTCAAAGTCTAAATAACCAGCGTTAAGTTTTAGCACTCAAATAGTTTTGTGCCAGCTTGTACTGCCCAGAAAGTTGCATCAGCTACTTTTTATGATCTGAGTCGCTATGAAGCATATTGACCTTTTAAGTTTAGATTTACATCATCTGTTACATTAAAGCCACCAGCTTCCAGTACCATAAAAGCGTGTAACCTCTTGGATATTTAGAATGCAACTTTAAACGATACTGGATCATAGCTACCCATAGCACCCTAAGTTAGTAGATATTGCCAGCGCAGCATCTCCAAGTCATCACTGCCAGAGTCTTGATAGTAATGGACCATCTATATCTGGGCTTTTCAGCTTTATATTTAATGTGTCAATATCATATTCTGTATTGCCAGTTTTAGTCTTTTGATATTTCGCATCGCTATCAATTGCATCATAAGCAGCGTTGACAGTAAGACCCGGGCACACTCAGTGCTTTACTACTTTTTAGACCAGTGCTGAGCTATGATCACTATCGATAGAAACCTTTGATAAGTTGTTTACCTAGCTGTGATAGTAGTCAGCTACTTTGTAACCTAGATACATCTTCATACACCAATGAATTTAGTTCGCATCGTTATCTTTGCCATCTGTGCCAGCTCATGCATTACTCCAGAGCCATCTGTAGTCAGAATATCTTAGTCTCAAAAACACCAAAGAGTTATCATCGATCGCAGTTTAAATGCAGTCTCCATTCTAAACGCATGACCAGCTACCATCACCTTTTTATGTAGTATCATTAACTTTTGAATTTTTCAAAATCATTTGTATAACGATATCTTGCAAATCCCTGAAAGATCTACGTTTTTATAGCTTCTTCAAGTGGAGTTGCACTTGCAACGCTTGAAAATGCACCTAAGCAACCAAAGCAGCTGCTAACTTTTTAGTAAGTTCATCTAAATCTCCTTTTTGATAAAAATGTTTTGAAAGGATATTATCATAGAAAATTAATTTTATAGCTTAAATTTTCGTTGCACTTAAAAATTATTACCGATCGTTTACTAAAATAAGATAATACGATAAGATTTCTTTTAGCAATTGAGTTTATTTGAAGCGTAAAAGATGAGAATTTATATCTCATCAGTTAATTGAGGCTGCTTAGCCTGCGCCTCTCGCGCTCTTTCTTTTTGTCTTATAGCAGCTTCTTTTTGATATGCTGAGTGACAAAGATATGCTCTTCAAAGTGTGACTAACTGAAAGACGCCCCTCAAAGATCTTGATCTCTTTTACGTAGCCTCATCACTTTTTACCTCTTTTCTGCTCTCCTCAAACCTTGCTTGTGCGTCAAATTCGACCCATCGCCAAGCTTGAGCGGTCCGAGAAATTTATCCCTAGCCCTGATACTGACGCGAAAATCTCTTCATTTATAGCTAAAAGTGCTGCGTGGTTTGCTTCCCCATGAAGACAAAACCGCTATGAGTGAGCTCCTCTGCGTCGCTACCATGTCAGCTGTGGTAAAAACCTAGTTTTTGCGTGATTTTTCTCAAGTAAAAATGCCGTTCCACTAAAATTTAGCTTCGTCAAAGGTGCTGTTTTTATCTCGTTTCTTAGCGGGTTTTCGTCCTCTGGGAGGATTATTTGCTGATTCGTCTTTGCTCAAAAATATTTTCATCTGCCATATTTATCCTTAACTTTTAACTCCACGTAGGGCTCTTTTGAGCTGGATAGCCTTCAATCGTCTTTGTATTATCGTCTGGGTCTAAGAAATTTCCAAGACTCTCGCCATCTATCCACTGCGTTTTTCGCTGCTCATTTAGATTAGTCGCCTTTGTCTCAAGCAGGGTAAAGTCCTTAAATTTTGCCCTCTCGCACCAGTTTTTGAAGCGTGCTAGCGTTGGTACAAAGTAGATATTTGGGAATTTTGAGCACTTCATCCTTTTGGGCTTAGGGGCAAAGTCGCCATCCATATCTATATACATCGTGTCTAAAAATAGCTCGCCGCCAGGATTTAGCGCGGTTTTTAGCTCTTTTAGCATCTTTATAGGATCGCTTCTGTGGTATATCACGCCAAGGCAAAAAATGGTGTCAAATTTCGCTGCGTATTCTGGCAAGCTCTCTACTCAAGAAGCTCGTAAGCGATATTTGAGCGGATATTGATTTAAAAAGCAAACTGCAAATATGTATACGCGCTAGGGTCAAAGCCAGTTATGCTTTTGGGGCTGTACTCAAGCATCTTAAAATATATAATATCCATTGTTGCAGCCACATCAGCTACGCACTTGCCAGCTAAATTTAGGTGTGAGGGCAAGGGATATCAAATTTAATAAAACTTTGCCATTCGCTATCTATATATATATCATCAAGTAAAGTGGCCCTTTTCGCTCAAGGCTTTAGGCTAAGGGCGAGGGTTTGTACATTCATCTTTGCTCGCAGCACCTAGCTCTTTTTAATGACTATTTACGCTCACTAAAGGCTAAATCTGCAATCAAATTTTCATCGAATTTTTCATCCTATTATAAATTTGCTTTGTTGCTCGTTAACTGCTAAGATCCACGCTATTTCCAGTCGACGATGTTGTGCGGACACTCTTTGGTAGGTGACTAGTCGCGTCATAATACTCTTTTACAATCATTATAATATTGCGTCGAAACTCCACGCTCATTTCATATAAAGACAACCATTGCAAAATAGCGCTATAAAGCCTAAAAATATAATCTTTTTCATGTGATGGATTTTATCATAAATAAAAATTTTATGCTAGAATAGCAGGCAGTTTTAGAGCCAAGTTTGGCTAAGATTAAGCAAAAAGGCATTTTATGCAAAGAAGAGATTTTAAATTCAGTAGTTTTTGAGGTGCAGCAAGTCTGCTTCAAGTGTCACTCTAGCTAGCGACGAGCCAGCAAACCCAGTGGTTAGTACTCGACGTAAATTTTCAAACACCAGCTTACTTGAAAAGGGCAAAAAGCTCAAGATTTGGCTGCCCGCTTCCACCTAAGCACCACTTATCAGCAACTAAACTTAAGACTACGTCCTAAACACAACAGCTAAAAAACGTCTATATCTCAGACACGCTAATCACCAGCAATGTATGGCGAATGGAAGAAAACGAGCAAAGACCTATTTTAAATATCCAGTTTAAAATTCAAACAACAGAGCGCAATACCGACTTTAGCAAGGTAAATTATGATCCAAAATGAGAAGGTCGATCCTGCGATTTTTAGAGTTTTTCAAAACCAGCTTCACATCCCAACTGAGCGGCGTCGAGAGCAAAAGCGTTAGAGATTATCAGCAATACTAAAAGGCGACTTTGGAGCGTGCAAAAGCGATCTAGACGTGGGTTGCAAACACCTGCAGCAGCGATAACAGCATCCTGGATGTGGCTCAGGCGACGTTAAAGCGATACTTGAAAGTAGCAGAAACTAGTTGGCAAATGCACCGACGCAAACTCAGTTTTCGTGGGACTTTGCAGATCAGTTAGCATCCCAGCAAGAGATTTTTGGTATCAGGGTTGGTCAGTCTAGATTTTCTGAGATCAGATGGGCAGCGCAAAAGATGGCGTGGCTGAAAATATTCAGGCGGACAGCACTGCAGGGGCTGAGTTTTACCCTAAAAGGCTATGGTTGGATACCGGTTGATCCAGCGGACGTTACGAAGGTAAGACTGGGCGAGAAATTAACAAACGACGACGCTAAGATCGCAGCTGTTAGGGACTATTGCTTTGGCAACTGGGAGATGTGCTGGATAGGCTTTAACTACGGACGCGACTTTATCTTGAAAGCCAACTCAGAGCAAACTCCGCTAAACAACTTTGGCTATCCATACGCTGAGGTTGATGGCAACACACAAAACTATTATTCGCCAGTGGCTACGACTACGTCTCAACAGAGCTAAAATGAGAGCCTTTTGGCTGATACTAACATCCGTAGGTAGTGCTATCGAGCGCTACCTTGTGCTGCTTGCCGGCACTTCTTTTCTTGCTTTTTGGCACATCTTTTTCTTTTTATCTTGGACACAAAATTTATACGAGTACCGCGTCCCTTTAAGCGTCGTGGCTGTCATTTGCTTTGTGATCTCAGGTGCTGGCTTTTATTTTACAAGCCAAAAAGCTGCAACCTAAGCTATAAAAAGAAAAATGGATACTTATATATACTTTTTGGAGTGATACTACTTTTACTCCTTACATATCCGGAGCTTTTAGGAGAAATTTATGCGTAAAATTTTAGTTTTAGCCCTTCTTACACTTAGCTGCTACGCTGAGAAAACGATAGAAATTTCAGTGCCTAGCATGCACTGTCCCTTTTACAGCTGATTGTTAGAAAGGCCGCACTTTAGCGTTGAGGGGCGTAAAAGGCAGATGTATCGCTCAAAGAGCGAGCTGTCGTTATAGCAGATGACAAGGTCGATGAAAAGAGCTTTTTAAAGGCGGTCGATGCGACTGGCTATAAGAGGCGAGATAAAATATCTAAAGGAGGCAAATATGTCAAAGGCGAAGTCTTTAGCGAATTTGAGACACTTGCGGCGATACCGCACTGCAGTTACGAGACTGATAAGATGCGTGATTTTCTGGCCAGCTAGCCAAAAAGATAAGGGCTGTGAAGTCGTGGTCGATATTTTTGGTAACGTTCATGCATTTAAAAGGCAAGCCGCAAATCTGCTTTGCAAAAGCCACTCATGATATGGTCTGCATGGCGATGCTCCAAAGATCGAGATAGTTTATGGCGATGATGGCTGCATGAGGGCTAAAAACTCATCTTTGGGGTGCCGATAACGGCATAGGCGTGGCTATCATGATGCAGATGATAAGTGAATTTAACGACATTGAGTGCCTCTTTACAAACAAACGAAGAGGTCGGCATGGTCGGAGCTGCTGGCTGGCGGTGATCTAAAAAGCCGATAAGCTTTTAAATTTAGATAGCGAAGAGAGACGACCGCGTAACTATCGGCTGCGCTGGCGGTGTAAGTTTATTTGCCACTATCGCGCTTAATAGCGAAAAAGACAAAAAGAGAGCACGCTTTATGAAGTAAAAAGTGAGCGGCCTCACCGGCGGACACTCTGGCAACGAGGATACATAAAATATCCCAAATGCGATCAAGGGTTTTAGCGGCATTTGTGACAAAAATGGCTGCAAGCTTGTTAAATCTGAAGGTGGTGAGCGAAGCAACTCTATCCCAAGCGGCACAACTGCACTGGTTTTAAGTGATAAAGAGCTAAAGAGCGAGTGTAGAATTAGCGTGAAAAAGCTTGGCAGGGTGATGAGAATGAAACGGCAGAAAGATTTTAGCTTTAATAAACTCATTTTCACAGGCGTAAGAGCCTATAACTGCAGAGCTAGGGCATACCACACAGATAGTCGTCAATCTCTACTTGCAAAGATCAAAAGACGATGGCACGCTTGAAGTGGGAGTTTTTCAAAGATCAATGAGTAAAGACGGCCTAAATAGAATGGAATTTGAAATTTTCAGAGCTTTGCAAAAAGCGGTCGGTTTTAACGTCATTTCAAAAGATAGAAACCCAGCTTGGAAACCAATAAACGATAATTTCGGTAAACGATATCTTGGAGGAGCTTAAATTTATAAGCCAAAATGCAAGGATAACAGCCGTGCATGCTGGACTTGAGTGTGAGTGCTTTTGGAGAAAAAGGCTGGTCTTAGTGCATGTTCTATTGGACCAAACATTCTACTCACCCGCACTCTACAAGAGAGCACTGCGAAGTAGCTTCTGCGCTTTTTATAGAAAAGTCGTTCGCGGTATCGTTAAAAAATATAACTCATGAAAAACTAAAATTTGCTAGAAATTTTCAGCAAATTTATATCTCAAAGCATCTAGCAATCGGCCCGCAAACGCGAGCACATTTAGACTATTTCCCAAACTCATAAACGATCTTGCCACTTTTTATCGTGGTAGTCGCTGCGCCTTTTTAGTTTTTGCCAAAGAGTGGAGATTTACGATTTTGAGCGGTTTATCTTCTCATCGTAGACATACTCGATCTCAGGGTCTATCACCGCGACGTCAGCTAGCATGCCTCTGCAAGTCTGCCTTTATCTTTGAAATTTAGCATCTTAGCTGCATTTGGTAGATGTTAGCTCCACCATGCGCCTAAGCTATAACGCCCTCATTTACGAGCTTTAAGAGTGAGCGCACAAGGGGTTTGAAGTCCCGATGATACCAAATGGCGCCTTGTCAATTCCACTATCTTTTCGTCCGTATGGTGGGGGCATGGTCGGTGGCGATAACGTCTATAAGACCGCTTTTTAGCGCCTCTCTACCGCTTTTACGTCGCTTATCTCACGAAGTGGCGGTGACATTTTGAAAATTTGTATCGTAGGCATTTTTCGAAAATTCATCGTCGCTAAAGCTAAAGTGGTGAGGTGTCGCCTCACAAGTGATGTTTATGCCTCTTTTTGCCCATTTCGATGATCTTTAGCGAGTACTCTGAGCTTACGTGAGCGATGTGGATGTGCGCTTTGGTGAGTTTTGCAAGCAGCATATCACGGCTCACTGCGATCTCCTCTTTCTCCTCTGCCATGCCGCGAAGCCCCAGTATGGCTGAGACCTTTGCCCTCGTGCATGACGCCCTGCCTGCAAAGCGAGCAGTCCCTCTGAGTGGCTTATACAAAAGCTACCAAACATACTTGAGTACTCAAGTGCCGCTCTCATCACGCTTGAGCTTGTAACTGGCAGGCTCATCGTCGCTAAATGCAACTGCGCCAGCTTCTATAAGATCGCCCATTTCAACGATCTCGTTGCCGCCAAGCCCTTTGCTGATAGCAGCGATCGGCAAAAGGTCGATCAGTCCGCAGTTTTTAGCCTTTTCTATCATCGCTCTTGTGATCGAGGCATTGTCGTTTTACTGGGTTTGTGTTTGCCATGCAAAGGCAGGTCGTCACTCCTCCAGCCACGGCCGCCTGCGAGCCTGAGATGATGTCATCTTTATACTCTTGACCAGGATCGCGAAAAATGCACGTGCATGTCGATAAGTCCCGGCATGACGAGCTTATTTGTAGCGTCTATGACCTTATCAGCCTCAAACTTCTCACCTCCGATTTTGGCTATTTTGCCGTTTCTATTAGGATATTTGCCTTAAATTCTCGTCGCTATTTACGATAGTGCCGTTAGTATTGCTATTTTTCATCGTTAGCCCCTATTTTTGCAAGCGTATTTAGTATCGCCATTCTTATAGCAAACGCCGTTTTTCAACTTGATTTAGTATGACTGAGTGCGTGCCATCAGCCACGTCTGAATTTAACTCCACGCCCCTATTTATCGGTCCCGGGTGCAGCATGATCGCAGTCAGGCTTTTGCTAGCTTTATCCTATTTTTATTTAGTCCAAAGAATTTCGAGTACTCCCTCGAGCTTGATGCCACATCCGCACCGCCACGCTCTAGCTGGATGCGAAGCATGATGATGACGTCGCTACCCTCGCAAGCCTCCTCCATATTTTTGCAAACTGAGACTCAAAAGACCTCAGCGTCTTTTTGGCATCATCATCCTTGGCGCAAAGAGCTTTTCAAATCGGTGCCAATTTCTTCATCGCCCAGATGTCAGACCTTGCCACGCGGCTTCTAGCGATGTCACCGATGATCGCCACGTTTAGATTTCTATCAAATTTACCATGCTCTCTTAGTGTGAAAAGATCAAGCAGAGCTTGGCTTGGGTGCTCATTTGTGCCGTCCCCTGCATTTACGACGCTAGCCTCTGTCCTATCAGCTGCAAATTTCGCTGCTCCAGAGCTTGGGTGACGAAGCACGATGATATCAGTTCTCATAGCAGCCATGTTATTCATCGTGTCATTTAGGCTCTCGCCCTTTGTCACACTAGAGCTTGACGAGCTAAAATTATCGTATCAGCTCCAAGCCTCTTTGCTGCGATCTCAAAGAGTTCTAGTTCTTGTCGAGTTTTCATAAAAATGCGTTGATCGTGGTCTTTCCACGAAGGGTGAGTCATTTTTCACTTGGCTTCATTGGCTCATAAACTCTTTTTGCCGCCTCTAGAAAATATAAAATTTTCTTCCTTGCTAAGCTCTCTAGTTCCTATCAAATCTTTATGTTTGTGGCCCATTTTAAGCCCCTTTTTGATCTATTTTGTTACAAAGTCACAAGCTGGTTTGTAGCCGTTGTCACAAGCTTTTTAAACAAAGCTTTGCCTTCTCTTCGCTTTTTGCTTCATTATCATCTTTGTCTTTTATAAGGCCATGCTGTCATTTCGCCTAGCTTTTCGCACGCCATGCCCTCATTTTCGTCGCACATTTTTGTAAAATACTTTCTCAGCCTGAGCTTTATCTTTTGCCACGCCATCGCCGTTAAAATAGCATGATCGCATTCATCGTGCAAGCTTTCTTCTCACCCTCGCCACAAGCTTTATTAAAAAGCAAGATAGGGCCTCGTTAAAATTATTTTGCTTTGCATAAAGCTCATTTTGCCTTGTCTAGTCATTTGCCATAGCATTTAACGCAAAAACGCCGCCGCTAAAACTAAAATTTTCTTCATATTTTCTCCTTATTTAAATAACTTTGAATGGTGTTTTTCTATATTCAACTATCTCTATGACCTCGTCGCTACCGCTAGCATCAGAGTTTTCTAAGCGCATCGTCGATGCACTCTACATAGAGATTTGCCGCCTCTTCAAAACTTATCTTTTTCACTCCAGCATAGTAAAACATCGCTTCAAGCACCATGCTAAGCTCGTAGCTAAGCTCCTCTACGCTTACCTCTTCTTCTTTCATATCTCCTCCTGTGTTTTTGGTTATTAGATCAACTATCTGCGCCTTGATCGGCTCCATAGCTAAAGCCATCTTTGAGTACCAAACAGCCCGCCGCTAGCATTGACGTGTCCGCCACCGCCAACTGGGTGTTTTGCCGTGGCGCTAACGTCTAGCTTGCCATTTGCGCGAAAAGCTTAGCGTTTTTATTTGTAACGTCGATAAAGAAGTCAAATTCAGGTTTGCCGCAAAAAGGTCGTTGCCGATAACCAGAAACATTGCTGAGCATTGTAGGTTAAAATTCCCTTTTGATCTTTATAAGTGATGCTAAATTCTCTTTATTTTCACTAAGTTTTTACGACGTGGTTTGAGATTAGATTATAGCGTATCGTCTTTATCCTCTTTGAAAATGACTTTTTTTAATGGCATGCACCTGCATATCAAAGGCCGATATAGTCATTTTTCATTAGAATTCGCTAGCTTCTTTTTAAGATATGATCCATATGAGGTTGTTTTCAGCTTCAAACATCACCTTATTTATCTCTTTAGCATTTGCTTTCTAGGCCCCAAACAGACCTTACCCATCTCGAAAGGTTTCACATCATCTTTTAGCGGATATCCACGCATTTACGACGTCACTAAAAATTTCAAGCTCTTTGTTTTTGACCCAAAAATGCCCGCAAAAATCATAAGTGATCTTGTAGCGCACCTTTGAACTATCTAAAAATACCATGAGTAAGCGCTCGCGCACTCAGCGCCGCTGATGATCTAGCAAAAATAGCTTTATATTTTTACCCTCTATCATCTCCCTCAAAGCTCTCCAGCACTGAGGCCAGAGTTAAAGTAGATCGGTGATCAAAATGACGTTTTATCATCATTTGAAGCATCTATCTCATCAGGAATGTGAGCAAATTATCATCTATCTCTCTGCCGTAGTTTGAGTGAAAATTTCATCTTTGGAAGTAAAATTTGTTGATGTATTGCGCGCCGTATCCGTCGAGATCGGTGTGCGAGAGGTAATAAATTTTCATCTTTTTCCTTTATAAATTTTTCTATTTCTATGACGCCAACCTTTCAAATGGCGTGTTTGCCGAGATCTCAGCAAAAGCTAGTACCACTATGTCGATGGCGAAAGTTTGCGCAGATGTTTGCTGCTCAAATTTGCGAAGCTTGGCTCCATGCAAAGCACCATCTCTCCGTGCTGGCTCATTGATCGCTTCTCTTTTCTCACGCCTAAGTGCTTGCGATAGATGATGTCTGCGCTACGTTTATCATCAGGTGATAGGCACCGTCTTTATACTGCACCGCGTCCATCAGCTTTTGCTGGCGCAGTGTCTGGGATGTAAGAAATTTGAGCTGACCCTTTTCATCTACATAAAGCGGGTGATGACGCGTGAAAAGTGCTGCGCACATGCTCGATGATCATATCTAAATTACCTAACCTCGGCGATGTCGCTGATGGCTATCAAGTATGCTAAAGCTGGGTCTTTTGAGTCAGGATATTGTCTTTAAGCAGTGTTTTTAGAGACCTTTTGGATCACGTCTGAGGTTGCGATCCTGAGCGCCTCCTCGACCACGACTCGGGTAGTCGATGCTTTAGTTTATCTAGTACATTTCAGCGTCTCTTGGCGAGTTAGAGCTCGGCTGCGTTTTACCGATAAGCTCGCTCGCGTGCGTTGAGATGACGCTTGCAGGATCAACTATCGTGTAACCGCTACGGTATGGCGTCCTCTTTGACGCTAGCATCGATCAAAGAGCGTCCAGCCCAAAAGCTGGCTCTTTTGTCAGGAATTCCCTTCTATATCCTCGCTAACTGAGTCGCACTATCCATCGCTAAGAAATGTATCAGCGTACATTTCGCCTGACCGATCACTGATGCCTTTTGGCTTTAAAGCGGTACTCCGTTTGGCGGTAACTGGAGGTTGTCGCGTATCCTTATCTTTGGCATCAAAAGCCAGGCTTGAAGCGATGTTTCGCCTCATAGCAGCGCGAATCTCTCAATGAGATCCGACGTCAGCTAGCTTTGTAAGCCATATCCTAGTTCAAGCTCTCAAAATTTTCAAGCTTTAAGATATCATTTATCTTTGTCTCTTCTTCTCTTGCGATCTCTTCGTCGCTCTTCTTTGGTGCCTTAGTACCCCACTACTAGCAGCTGCCGCCCTGCCCACTTGGCGCAGCAGCTCCAGCCTTTTTGAAGCAGTTTTCTCTTTTGGTGCAGAGCAAATTTGCCTCGCCATCTTTTGTCTGTGATGATGTAGTAGCCCCAAAAATAGTAGCGCTATAAAAGCCAGAGATAGGGGTTGGAAGTCACGCGCACAGAGCAAACATCAAATAGTGCAGCCCACTATGTGAGGTTTTACTAGTCGCCTAAGAGTTGATTTAGTGTGCCCTCTGCAAAGTCCTCGTCGTCTTTGCTAGCTCTTATGATGATGATAGCAGTCGCAGTTGAGTGATAAGTCACCGGGATCCGCCTACAGAGAGCCATCACCGATAGTTAGGATCGTATGGTACTGAGCCGATGTCGCCATATCAAGGCCAGTGCTGAAACGAGCCGTATAGCAATAGCCGCCGATGATGTTAATTATAGTGATGATGATGCCAGCGACGGCGTCACCTTTGCATATAATTTAGACGAACCATCCATCGCGCCGTAGAAATTTGCCTCGCCGATGATAAGCGACGTCTTTCACGCGCTGTTTTTCGTCTATAGACCTGCGTTTAGGGTCCGCATCTGCATCGCCATTTGCTTTGAGAGCATCGCATCAAGTGTAAACAGAGCTTTGCACCTCACTCCACGCGGGTTGAGACCCTTTATTTACGACCATGAAATGTACGAGCACCAAGATACAAAAGTACGATGGTCGCGATGGCGAGTTGCCACCAACGACGAAATTTCCCAGAGCTTGAGATGAGTCACCACTGACCGCTTCTGGGCCGTTGTGCACTCGCTTAAGATCATACGCGTGGTTGCTGATGTTTGGCGAGAGGCGAAAAAGTGTGATGATGAGGAATGAGCGTTGAAACGTGCTGAGGTCAGTCGGCTTTGGCGTAAATGAGATATCAAAATAATAAGCACGAAATCGAGGATCGAAAGTGCCAGAAAAGTCAAAGCACCGCGCGGAGCAGCACGATGATAATAGTGAAGGATGGCAACGATGATGCCAGCGATGCTAAGACTTTTCAAATTTGACAATTGGCGCAAGAAACGGTTGCGAGCAAGGTCAAGATATTATTTTGCTTGCCAACTTCCTTCATGACAGTGTCACTTGGTTTGATCGCGTCGAAAGCATCTCGTCAGTCTTGCGCTTGAGAGGCCGCTAAACATCGACCAATTGACAGCTTGAGGCTTTGTTTGACGGGCAGCCAAGCGCTGAAGATGAGCACTCAAAGACGCTTAGTTCGCGCTTTTCAGCGCATTCGATTATCTTTTTATACTTCGATTTTTCAGGTTCGCCGTTTAGTGCAAAACCGCCATTTGCTCCTTTAAATGACTTCAAAACCTCTCATCTTTTGCAAATTTTGTACATGTATTTTGCCCAGAAAACTTTTTGAAATTTTAAGCTCATTTGAGATCAGTATCAGACATCAACTGGCGATGATTTTTGAGGATATTAAAAATAAGCGAGTAGGAGCGTATTCAACTTGCCTTTGTAGCATTTATCTTCATAACTCTTTAAATAGCCTAATTTTATTAAATTTTTACCTGCATTTTTCATTAATTTTTAAAAGCGTAATTTTATCTAACTTTATGTTTTAAATGCTATAATCAACTCTTCCAAAATTCACCAATCAGGAGGTCATCATGGTGCTAAAAAAGTATAAAAAGCAAAAATTGTTTAACTTACAAAATTCACCAATCAGAGGTCATCATGGCTTTGGATTCAGCTAAAAAGCTCAGAATGGTTGCAGAATTCACGCTAGAAAAGAGGAGATACAGGCTCTCCAAGGGTTCAAATAGCTCTTTTAACAGCTAGAATAACTGAACTTACAGAACACCTGTAATTTTTCAAAAAGACTTTTCATCACATAGTCTTTTGAAACTAGTTGAGTCAAAGAAAAGACTTTTAAAGTATCTCAAAACAAGAGACTACACTACATATTCAAAACTAATCTAGGGCTTGGCTAAGAGATGAAATAATCCCACAGGCGAGCCTGCTCTCCTTTTCAGTCCCAAATTTTCACTTTTTAAATTTTATAACCTTTACATTAAAATAATTGTCCTGCAAATCCCCTTTTATCACTAAATATAAAAATTAATTTTTATCATCTTTAGCTTCTGTATCAAATTTACAATTTTATTTCTTATTTGATAAATTTAGGGAAAATTCCTGACCAAATTTAACATATAAAATTCCTATATATTCAGCTTTTTAAATTTTATATAAAATATAACTTAAAATTAAAAATTTATTTTTAAATAAAAAGAATTTTCATAAAAGATTAAGTTTTACGCTAGTAATATTACTCAAAATAAATATGCAAAAATGCATAATTAGAAGGAGAAGTGATGAAAGAAGGCAAAGTCATCTGTCCTTATTGCAGGACAGGCTGTCAAAAGTAACCTTGCACGTGAGAAAACAACGTCGTTCGTGCCGCTACTGGCGTCGAAGACAATCCAGTCAATCAAGGAGGTATGCTTTAAAAAGACTTTATGGCTGGGACTACGCTGCAAGTCCAGATAGACTTACAAAGCCGCTTATTAGAAAGAAAAATGGAGTCTTTTCAAAGGATGGTGAGATTTGAGAGGCATAAGCTGGACGAGGCACTTGATCTTGTCGTAGAAAAGATGAAAGAGGCAAAGGAAATACAGGCCCTGACTCACTTGCTGAGAGACTTCTCAGCACGCTGTGCAGTGAAGACAACTACGTCGCTCAAAAGCTAATGCGCTGTAATTGGCATCAAATAACGTCCGATCACTGCGCTAGAATTTGACACGCTCCGACGGTGGCAGGACTTTGCTACGACAATCGGAGACGGAGCTGCCACAAATAGCTACAAGAGATCAGCACGCAGTAAACTATACTATCTAATAGTAGAGGCGTCAAACCCAGAAATGGTCACCCAATCGCAGCTATACTGCACATCAAGAGCGCTAAACCGCGGTGCGAAAACTGATCGTTATCGAGCCTAAACTCAAGACTGAGGTTTGCACGTGGGCGGCTCCGCATCCACCTGGCAAGTGGGCACAACATCCCAGTTATCAACGCACTTCACCACTATCCTCGAAGAGCCTTATGTAAATGAGGAATCTGTAGAGATCACACACTAGCCAAACTCAGTGCGTCAAAGCTATAAAGGCTATACCCAGGGTCATAGCTCAAATACACAAGGCTCACAATCAGAGATGTCAAGGCAGCCTTTGCTATGAATGTAATCTTACCACAAAGACAGCCGTCATCACTCACAGCATCGGGCATGCGCCAACTCACTTTAACCACGCGTTGGCGGGTTTACACGATGTATCCGGTATTCTTGATCACTGAGAGCATCTGCGAGGCTGACTGGGCGACTTGCCATAGAGGTCAGAGAGAACGTTCAAAGAACCTGCTGCACGACATGGGTGTTTACCAAACCCATCTTCCCAAATCTAGCTCAGTCACCGAGCAGAGCTAAGAGCTTGGTTTGAGAAAATGTGGCGCCTTGAGCTGGATTTTAAAGCTCAAAGATAAGCATCCATGCTACAGAAATGCAGTGCGATGCGCCAGTGGCAGAGTGCATTTCTTCTGGACTATCGAGCACCCAGTCATCCTCTGCAGATACAGACCACTTCTTAAAGGCATCGCATAATGCTCAGTTTCTACGTGGTTCGAATCATTTGATACATCATAAACTGCCAACACCGTGGTTGAGTAGGTGCATACATACCGTGGTATTGACAGCTGGTTTTGTGGTGGCATACATTCCATGCTCCCTGATATCCTCTGGATTTAGCCTTGTGTATTTGGCTCGACTTCTGGGGCATAGTCTTTTACAACTTCTTTGACGTACTCGATGCCCTGTTGTGTGATCTCTTACCCAAATTCACTGTTTACAAGGCCTTCTTCTGATGATAGTGTAAGGGGAGGTGGGCGATAACTGGGATAATTTAACAGGCTCTGAGTTGTAAGTGGATGTCAAGCTCTACTTGCAAAATGATCTTGATAGGGTCGATAACGCAGTCAGTTTTGCACCGCCAGTTTAGCGCTCTTTGAGATGCATAAGCTGCGAGTTGGGTGACCATTTTTCTGGGTTTGGACCTATCATTAATGTCCGAGATTACTATAAGAAGTACCCGATCTCTGTAAAGCTGTTTGTGGCGAGAGAAACCGTTTCTGAAATCCTGCTGCCGGAACGTCCGTCGCGCGTGATCGGTGTTAATATGATCCAGCGCGTGCTGATGGGCGCAGCAGTTGTCTTTCAAGCGACACAGCGGCTGAAGATTACCAACAGGCGAACTCTTGCCCTCTTTCATCTTTTCGACACTGGATCGTCCCCAGCTGCCCTCAGGAGTCACCGTCTGAAAGACTCCATTTTAATAAGCGTAATCATCTGGGCAACATGTCCCAGCTCCTCGCTGCCTGGCCTGTAAATTTCGGTCGACGGATTATCTTCGACTTTCGGCTCTTTATCACGATGCTGGCTGGCCCGCAATGGAACGGTGCTGCTAGCATCAACTGCTCGCTGATCATGCGTTTTTATGTTGTATGAGCTGTGAAGGATTCTTTGTTCAAGATGAGTTGCAGTTTTCGAGATTATCGATACATGTAAAGCCAGTGTAGCGATTTAAAGGCTGTGGAGATGCGAGATGAAGACCTCGGGTGAAATAATTGAGACGATGCGGAAAGCTGGTGACCAAGGTCGGTTACCCAGTGGGCAAAGGTTGCAACTGAACGTTTACCGATGAAAGGGTGATGTTTTAAAGATGATTTAAAGGTTTGAGGAGGCAGACGTCGGTTCTTCCAGCTCTTGAAGCCAAGCTCAGAGATCGGACCCAGATAATAATCAGCGGTCTTTGGTACAGATACTTTAAGTCTTTTCTTGACCAGCTAAAGATTCAAACGTGATGAAGAATCTTTGAAGACCTGAGGTGTTCTGGTTCGATTGTGTTAAAACTGTTGGTATGGAGGCCGCCCTGCTGGCGGGCCCTGCGCTTCTGACTTTCGAATCAAAAAGCCATGATCTCTGATGACGGGCTGAGTTAAACGGTACTGGCACACCAGCGCCATGATACTACTCGGTGAGGCTGGAAGAGCGACCAACATTGGTGTAAAGGTTAGACAAGAATACGCTTTTTAAAGGGTAATGATATGACAAGGCAATAAGGTGGGGCTATTGAAGATATGCTTTGAGCAACGAGCCGCTCTGCTAAACGGCCTGGCTGTCTCAAATCATCGCCGATTGATACGGTCGAGCAAACCTGAAAGTTTATAACGAAACCTGAAACGGCAAATGAAGGATAGTCATTAAAACAGGTAACGATTTCATAAATAACGAACCTAATTAATATAAAGATCTTCAAGCGAACTAACGATCGCTGATGGCATCTTCGGCAGCGGCCGTCAGTGAAAACCTCGAGCTGTGTCGATGGGCTGGCGCTGGTGGGGTCGGCAGATGCTGTTGCGTCAAGCAAGCCAGGCGATGAAGTAAGTTGGCTAAAACAATGTCTTGACTCTTGTGCGCGCCGTTCTTGCGCCAATCTCGGTGAAAGTCTTGGCATCGTTAACGTCATTACCATCGCTGTCATCGTGCCGCGCGCGCGGTGCGCGGGCTGGCGCACTGCTGATGTCTGACCCGTGTGAGGCCGGCCCGTGCACGTTCCAACGCTCATTCCATCATCACCGCGCCTCGCTGCGCTCCGCAGCCTGTGATGTGGCGGGGTCTGTGTGGCAGGCGCAGTCCCGTGAATCATCCTCCAGCTTTGGAAAACGTTGACAGCTGGTCATCGCCTGTCATGTTTGTAATCTTCCAGTGCTCACTCATGGTCGTAACAAGGGTTCAACCCGTGATGCGGCTCGTTACGCGATGGAATGCGCAACCAAATGACGACAGATGCGGACTGCATGCACAGGTCTGAACGAAGAGCGGCGCGTGGCGACGATCGGCGAACCTGCGACTCAGTTCGTCTGGGGCAAAGGCCGCCGTCGCTGTTCATCATCGCCGAGGTAACATCGTCGACGGCTTTGCGTCGTTTCAACCGACGCTGTCGTAACGACGCCGCTCGGCCTGCGATCTGGCGGTGATGATGAATCCCGGGACAACTCGCTGCGACGCATCGTCATCTGGCGGTAGCAAGACGACGGGCGACGGGCGACCGCTGCGCAGTGAGGCTCGCCCATGTTCCAGCCCTGCTGGCTGCTGCGCCCGGGGCGGCTGTCAAGCAGATGTAACGAATGCGTGACCTGCCGAAGGCTGCTCTAAAGGCTTCGGGCTGCTGCGCTGGTGAAGACGGCGGTAGCTGCTGGTGTCAGAACAGGCGCAAAAGGAAGAAGGACAGATGAAATGATATCTTAAAGCGAGCTGAGCTTGAGCCCTGGGATATGACTGGCTAAGCAACGACATGGACTCTGAAGAGGAATGCGCCTTGAAACGGTATCGCCAGCTGCGCAACTGTGCGAAACAGGGCCGCGACAGCCGATTACCGCCAGGCTGCTGGCACAAAGGCACATCGGCGTCGTCGCCCGCGGTATTCAGCGATGGATGATGGACGGATTAGCGGACCGAAGATTCCGACAAAGAACCGGCTGGACGCTTCTTTGGATGTGGCGTCGAGCGCCATACCAGTGGTTACGACAGTTGATCCTGCGAAGCGTCGTCGCGCAACCGAGCTTATCAGCGTGCCGACTCGCCAAGGGCTGCTGCTGGACGACGATCGTCGGTCAGATGCGGGTCACTGTAAATTGATCAGGGTTTCTGTATCGATCAAGCAACGCTGCGAAGCCATCGGCGACGTCACGCCGGTGGTTGGACTCCGTGATCATCGGTGCGCTGCGATCACCTCGCGCGGATGAAGAGATCGCTTCATTACGTCTGGGCCGCTGCCGCGCAGTAAAAGCTGATGAACCTGTGCGTGAACGGTGTATCTGGGTGAGCTGGAAACGTAGCGCGAGGCATCGTCTGTCGTGCTGAGCGCGGGCTTGACGCTTTGCGTGAATAACTGCTGATTGCCAGCAAATGCTGCGCAGGCCGCCGTCGGCCGGTGTTGCTGGCTGCTGAGATCGCATTTAAACCGGTTGACGTCGCCGTAGAAGTTATCAAAGATGAACCTCTCTGCCGATCTTGACGGTGCGACATCGGCAATTTTAGCGCAAGACGGGGCTGAAACTCAGACTGCGACGGAAATGGATGGGGCCCTGGCTCAGGTCTGGTGAGGACAGATGCTCAGATGGGCCGATAAGGCGTCGCCGTCTGGTACAGCTCCGGCTCGTGTGAGGCAGGAGATGATGAGGGGTGAAATGGTATTTGCTGGATCGTGCAAGCGGCTGATAACAGTGCTGTGTTTTTGGATGGTTCAGATGCAGATCATATGATTTCGGACGGCTGGTCAGGCCAGGCTGAGGTCCCAGTGAGCCGTCGTGGAAGCCGTGGTCTGGCTGGATGATAAGTTCGGGGATGCTGGGTCTGCGGGGCACGCTGGCAAATGTGAGACAATGGGTGATGTTTGAGCTGAGCCTGTGGATCATGTCTTAAGGACTGGCTGGGTGCAACGAGCAGTGACTTATGTCATTTCTGATGTCGGGTGCTGTAAAAGTCAAATTTTTTTTCAGGCAAGGAACGACCGTGGCAGTCAGCACGTCGTGGCGGGTAATGAAATTTGGCATCGCCTGAGATCGTAGGGGCAATGACGTGTTCGGTTGTCGACGGCGATAGTTAACTGTTGTCGACGTTACAAATAAAACGGCGAAACTTTCGGCGCAATACTGAAACTAGTTTGGTTAACGCCGTAATGGCGCAGTTAACGGTGACAACCCGTCGGCAACGAGCAGATGGCCAGCGGGCGATCAGGCGAAATGGTGATCTAACTAAAAACACGGAGAAATATGAAGAAGAGGATGTCAGCGTGGAGAACAGCCGCGGAGCTGGCGTAACGAGCTGATGTGGACAGGCGCGAGGGCGGCAGGCTCTGTGTGAGATGCGTCGTGCGTGGGCTGGGTGGCCGGTGGCGGGCGAGATCATGGGACGGTTGATATGTGAAGGCACCGTTCAATTGACCCCAAATGGAAGGTTCGGATTTTGGCGGCGACGTCTGGCAAGTAATTTGAACAGGGGCAAATGAACAGGCAAGGCGACGAGCTGTTTAAGGGTGGCGCCAACGAACTGGCGGATCAAAGAATGAACCTGGCGAACGATGGGGAACACAAGGCACTAACCAGGAAGGGGCCCTGCTGTTCTGGGGCGACGAAGAGCTGAGGAGCCAAATTTAGCCAGGTGGCGACCTGTCGTCGGAAGACCACGATCAACATTCTCGCAAGAACTGGGGAACTTCTTCCGGATCGCGGCAGGGCGGGCTGATGCGACGGTTGGCTCAGGTCAGCTGGTGGAGCAGGGGAGCGAGGCGGCGGCATGACGCTGTGAAGACTGACTAATCGCTGTCATGGCTGGAGGCAAGACTGCGGCTGGCGTCGTGAAGCTGCAGGACGGCATCGGCGCAGGCAAACTCTGTGATGCTGAAACGGTATTTTGGATGAGCGTGACGTCGTCGACGTTCGGCGCCCGTGTTTGGCGAGGGTTGGCATCATTCAAAGGCTCTTTGCGCCAGGTGCCAAAACGCTGAGATCTTTGAGTCTGGGGCCCAAAGCTATGGAGGCGCGACGCTGACGTCATCATCAGCCTTCACGCATCCGGCATTGCCAGTAGCTCGAAGAAACCTCAACGAAACTGACGAACCAGCAAACAGGGGCGTGGTCGTCGAACGCGTGTTCGTCGAGATTATGAATGGCGATCTGCTGCGGGGCTAACGGCGAAAATATTGGCGGCAAAAATAGCGACGAGGGCCAAGGCAAATAAAGCGGCAATGCGCCAAAATCGGAAGTGGCGAAGATGGAGTCATGAACGCCCGCAAATGGCCTCAAATGTGCGCCTCACGACATGCGCGGTCCCATTCTGGGCCTGTAAAACAGCGCCATCTCTCAGGCTCGCAGGCGACTCGTGCTGGGCTGCTGGCCTGAAGCCAATGGCGCGGCTGATGCCTCGGCTCACAGGCGGGCATGACAAAGGCTGGCGCCTGCGAGACTGATCGACGCACGCCGATCGCTGCTGCTGGCTCGTTAATGAACGATGAAAGCAGCGCAATGCCCAGCGATAACTGCCGGTCGAAAACGGCACTGCGTATGTTGACGCGTATCAAGCCACTCGGGACGCTCGCGCTTTGCAGGCGCGGGGCGATCATGCGCGAGCAGATGTCAACAGACTTCGCGGCTGTGGCGAAGGAGGATCACGGTGAGCTGCGTGGGTATGCAAGCTCACCAAAAGCTACCACTCATCACGTAAGCTGGTGCAGGTCAGGTGGGCAGCAAGCCTGCGGGCAGCACCGGGCGGTGAGGCCCCCAGCCACGATCCCAGGGGCCTCAGGCCTGCGTGGATGGCGGCTGTGCGCTACTTCCAGAATGCTGCGTTTGGTGTCGCCGCCATTCCCTCGCCGGGCTGAATAGTCAGGTGACTGGGCGCCATTGTATGGGAACTTCAGGCTGCTGTCGCCTCGCTAAGCAATGAGGCGTTAAGCAGGCTGTGGTGGTAACATCTGTCGTGAACAATTCATGAGAACGGTTTACGGTGTCTGTATTTGATCGCGATGATAGTTTCGGATCGGCTATGTTTACGACGGGCGCTCAAATCGGTGAATGGCTGGCAACATTCTGAGCAAAAACCGGTAAAGATCGTTATATTTGAGGAAGACGAACAGGGAGACGCTGGTTTTATGAGCATTGCTGAATGCTGAGACTATGGGGCCTTTCAGGGGGTTTCTGGCAAACCTGTTTCATCGATTGTGCAACGATACCGCGAACGGCGCCGCACAACGCGATACCGGTCAACTCTTCGATGCGATGATGTTCGATCCCAATGAGCATGCGCTAAGACAACGCTCAATCCCGTACGGCTGTCTGCGTTTATTGTGCAAGCTCGTCAACATCGTTCCTGATATTTCAACAATTCTAACTGATGAACAGGCAGGCTGGCTGGAATTTCAGATTCATTCTGGGCAAGTCTTGCTCGTTGATCTTGCGGCTTCAGCTGGCCGTCGTCTTGGGCTGCAGTGAAGAGATTGACGCAATGAGCATGCTGGGCTCTTGCGCGCTGTGGTGGTGTTAAGCTAAAATTTTCTCGCCGTTTCTGGAACCACAATCGCACAATGTGGCTTTCGCTCGCTGCTGTCTTTGTCGCAAAACCGATGCCGGTTGCTGCTTTGGACGTGCTCTTTCACCAAGTACTGGCTGCAACCGTACTGTCTGTCGCCGCTTCGCCTGATGCATTGAGATATTTCATGTCTCGTTGCCAAATGTCCGCCAGTCGGAACTTCGCTCACTAACTTTCGTAAGCACAAAGCGCGATGGTAACAATAAATTACCCGCCGGCGAACTTTCGATGGTGCGCGATGTTCGCGTCTGAGACTGAAAGCCTGTCGAGCGCAGGCTCACCGCGCTAAGCTCGGCGTGCCGTTTACTGGATGGAGCTGAGGGCGCTCATCGTTAAGGCTCGCATCATGCGTCATGGCACGCCTGTGCAGGCGCGGAGCGGTTTGGCGTAACGGCCGTCATCGCCATGGCGTCTTTGGTGTCACCGGATGTCATGGCTGACGCTGAAATCGTGAACGTTACGCAAAATGGGCCACTGCGGCCCGCATCTTCCCCGTGGCTGGCCGGAAAATCGCACGCCTTATCGATCTCGTAACGATGCCGTGTCGCCTGATCAGGCTGAACGCTGCTGGCGCATTGCCTCGCGCAATTTTGTCTCGCCATGCCCATAACCCGATCGCATCATTCACTGCAACTAACTCTTTCGTCGTTTCATCTGCTGTTTGGGCTGGCACTAAACTCTGCGTTCATCTGCCCAGCAGCCTCGACGCAGGCGCGCTGATCGCGCGTGCGGGGACATTGGGCGCACTGGTGCTGGTTCGGCGTGGTGAGGGCTGGGCAAGGTTGCATGGTATAAAGCTCGATGGGGTGAGCCGCCATCAAAATATGGTATCCGTTTTTGTTTGTGAACGGGTACGGCGCAAACGTGAAATAAACCGCGCCTGGATCTGAAACGAAGCGACCGCCACGACAAATTTTCGTGATCCCATGAGATGAGAAAGATATTATGGCTGAAAGATATTGGCAACAGGCGGGCGCCGTGGCCTGCTGAGACGGTGTCAGCCAAGGGCTTTCTCATTGGCTCTGTTGGTTTGTGATCGCTTCGTTCTTTGACGTGGTTTGTGTTGCCATCGGCTTTCGGCGCGTGTGGACAGCAAGGATGAGCAGCGGGTTACCAGGCCCAGCACAGATGAGATGCGTCGCTGGACAACCTATCCATCTCGGGGCCTGGCGCAGCAATGGCGGCGGGCGGGCGGGCTGAGCTGCGCCCGATCGCTGGCGGCACTCACCGGATCGCGCGAGCTCAACCGCCAACCTTTGCGTGAAAACTCGGCCTGCGTACTGTTCCGCCAGCCACGCCGTCTTTGCGCTACCGGTCTGTCTGGTGACCAGCTGTGCGGGGCCTGCTCTTGCTGGGATAACTGATCCGGGGTCCACAGCTGAGGTTATATCGATAGGTGCCAACAGTTGCTCAGCCGTCGCGCAACGTCATACGTCAGGATGTGACCAGCGCGCCGTATTGCCGACTTGCGTGCTGGAGTCGCTTTTGCGCTCCGTCGCGCTGTCGATAATCTGCGCTGTCCCCGTTGCCGTCGATCAGAATGATATTGATTTAAACTCAAAATCTCATTGGATCGTGTTCACCTGCGTACGCTCGCATCGTTCTGGACGACCAAAATGGATAACATCCGTTTTCTATTCGCCATGCGACGGTGGTAGCGTGGTCTGTTATCAGGCGGCGGTTGGCTGTTGCTCGACGTGATCTGGTGGTTGCTGATGGTGGTCGCGCGGGCGGGGCGACAGAAGACGGGCTGCTGCCTGGTGAGAGGTACGTCGGGTAACCGGGTTTTGTGACAAATCCGCTGGTGTTGCTGGGCTGGACTGCTGCACCAAGCTGCTGATTAAGGTCTCGCTGCATAAAAATGCTGGCAACAGTGTGGCCGGGCGGCTCGGCACCTGTATTCCCAGCAGAACCTGTTTATGTTCGTCCGCCATGGTGCTGTTACGGGCACTGCTGCCACGGTGGTCGCTGTAATGACGGTTCGGCCTGTCTGTGTAAAGCCTGTGTGCTAAAGTGTCACTGGCAGGCGACAGGCGGATGTAACGAGCAGCAAGCCGTTTATAATGGGATGAAGGCAACCAGGTACGGTGCGGTGAGCGTGAAATGTTGGGCTAGGCGCTGCGAACAGGCAATTCAGCCCGCAATGAAAACATGGCGAAAAGGCCGTTTGCTGATGATGCTGAATGGCGGTAACGGGGCCTGATAGGTGTGTCGCGCCCACTGTTAACGCCAGGCTGCGGCGGCAATGGCGGATGGTAAGACTGGCGATACCGGCCGCCATAATAACGGCGATACGCTGCTGTTGCCCGATTTACGCTCGTATCCGCTCAAATATCGCAACGGGTAAGCCAGAAAGGCATCGCAGCGAAATTATTTTCGCCCCCGCTGTGGCGTGATATGACGATCGAATCTTCAAAAAACCGACGGCTGGTACGATATCTTG
>BNJV01002881.1_pt1 | contig 58203 bp, 87 predicted proteins | sample 8540591 | NCBI WGS metagenome assembly BNJV01 (sample SAMD00202457, study PRJDB9452) | human saliva metagenome | host: Homo sapiens | reverse complement strand
ACGGGTCTGAATTAACCCGGATGAAGCGATCAGCAGCCAGGATGATCAGCTGGATCAATCCGCTCGTCGACGGGTTCATCACGCATCTGGTGCCCAAGAGCTGTCGGCTGGCGACGATCGTCTTTAGCCCTTCACGAGACGCCTTTGCAGATCTCGACGGCACACAGATCGAACAGGCCGGGTTGCGCCGCAGCAACCACCAGTAAGAGCGTTCCCCGCATCAGCAACAGACCGCTTACAGGGCCCATATCTCGGGCCGAGGGGAAGACGGTTTGCCCAACATTGCCGAGGCACGCCCGCGATATTTGGTCGGCGAGCCTGCAGTTGTTAACGCCAACTTCCGTCCTGGCGAGCAGCCGATACCAATGACGCCCCATAGCTTCTGGCGGCAACGCCGCGACGGCACGACCACCGCAGTCACATTTGCGGCCCGATCCGGCCTTACCCGCCGTTGCCTGCATTCATGAAGCCAGCCCGCATTTCTCCGCACACGACACTGTCAATGATGACGAAAATGACCGTTGTTCCCGATAGATCATAGATTAGAGTCAGGCGAGCAATACCGCGGTTGTAAACCGGCGCCCGGCCTCACAGACAGTTACGCGTTATGGCACAGTTTTCAGTCATTTTCAATCGCCGCTTCGCAGCTGATTCGGCCAGCGGTTCGGGAGTTCAGTCTCGAACTCGAGCTACAGGCCTGAAACGGCCGGGTGCACATCAGCCTCACGTCGGAGTGCAGCCACCACGGATGGTCCACCTGCCTTCACAGTTCGGCAGCAGCCCTTTCCAGCCCGCCGCCTGTATTGCGCCCACACCATCGTCGATACAACACAGTTCATCCTCACTAAACGGGCGTAGTGCGAGTTCAGACGGAGTTTCTCGAGACTGGCAGCCTTGCGAGCAAGTGAGCCAACCCCGTCTGGTCGTCAATCAACTTCCCGAGCACGTTGCTCATGACGGTCGTGACGGACTCACAAACATGAGCAGTTGATTACACCCTGGGCTCATCTGCCTGTCTCTGATACCTTGAATTAACTGGGGCCGACCCGCTCAGTCCTGCTAGCCTGGGGAGAAGCGCCGAAGACGCTGATCGACGACAGCATCTGACGTCACTACATCGGAAGTCGGCCGCCGTACGGGTCAGGGCTCAAGGCGTAATTCCTCTTGAGGGCGAAGATCTGCTTCCTTCCCACACTGGATTCATTTGGCGATTAAGCGATTACAAATCCCTGAGTGATTCTCCGCTGCTCGATAACCGACCACCTGAGCGGTGATCGAGAACGGTCTGGTCGCTGCCCACCTGATAAGATCTCTGGGCGCAGCCAGTAGCCGGATTCCCCACAGCCTGTACTGAATGTCTCAGAAAACCTTCCGGGCACGAGCCATGCCCGCACAAGGCCACTTTCCTCGGGAGCATCCATTATAAACAACATAGCCCCGCCTGTTAACAGAATCAATCCATAGCATGTCACAAACCACACCTGTTCTTTCTCCCAGCAAACAAAAGCTCACCATACAGAGCCATTGGAATATGATAAAATATTCAGATTACCGACGAGCAGGCTGCATAGAGTCAGCCTGGTTAGGAGCCAACGGAGGAGGTCATGGCCGCGAAACAGCCGATGATGGAACAGGCGAGTCCACAGTTATCGTTGCCCCGACAATACGTTTTTGCCCGCACGCGAGATGCTTCCACGAGCTGTTCTCGATATTCGACCGGTCGACCGGTATGACAGCAGCGTCAGCCTGCTGCTCCCATGTGCGGAGTCCTCGGCCGCCGCCGAGCAGGTTGCAAAAGGTTAGCAAGGCGGTCATTTGCAGCACCGATATCCTGCTGCAGTCTCGTTATCTGGCACTCACAACAGAATCGGTGATGCCCGGTCTGGCCCACTTTTCGTCCCTCATTTCAGGGATGCCCGACGGCCCGTCGATACACCAGAGCAGGTCATTAAATCGCATAGCCCGCCGAGGATACCAGCGTCGTTTCACCATTCATGGGGCTGTCAAGAATGTGCAGGCGTGACGATTGACTCTTGCCCGGCGATGGCGATCTTTGTTGATAATCACTTGAACAGATCGTCATTTTCCCATGATGCTCAGCAGGACTTCAGCTGAATACAGGCCCGGTTTCAGATGGGATTCTGCTGCAGTTGATGGTTCTCAAGTCTGACGTCAGTTAAATGCTCATTTCCCACAGCAACCACGGTACGTTCAGAACGCGATGTTAGATACGGCATCCTTTACATACCTGAAATCGTCATAACCCGTGGAGTTGCGCAGCGGAACCTGTCAGCCGTTCAGATCGACCAATCATTCGCCTTGAAACAACGGTTGAAAGCCCTCGACGGACAACCGCTATCCAACTATTTGGCAGCGAAATATCCCCCGAATTATCGATCGGTCAACGGTCTCACTTGCATTGTCCACTCAGATTTTCGGTAGTCCTCACGATTTCACCAGAGCATCTCTCTGTACCTGAAGATCGCTTGCTTCCGGCGATCAGCAGACGAAAGTTATTTGCATCAATATCTCTGTCTGCAATCACGGATCAACTGTTCTTGCCTGTGTTAGTGGACGATGATAAGACGGCCACAATCGACTGATCTGGCGTCGCCATGATCAGTGCTCAAGAAATTGAAAGAGACATCATTGGTATCCGTTCTTGCATCCGAAGAGCAATCGAGTTTGGTCACTACTACGCCAGCGACGATCGATAAGGCCCGATTGCTGAACCGCAGGCAGTTCCGCTGTCGCGAACGCTGAGGCATCAGACGGGCGGCCTGAAATTGAAGATTAATGCTGGGCGATCGTTCGATACGAACAAAGCCTGTCAGGATTCGCGCTCATTCCGGTAAAGAACAGCATTGCCATCAGGGACAGCATGCGCCGCTGCCTCAATTGATTGCTCCATTTCGCCACGATTGCTCATGAGTAGGTCTCTCATCCGATGAATGGGACTGATGTCCGGCGACGGAACACCCGTTACCGAAAGCTTTTGAAAACGGCAGTTTTGTTCCCGCCAGGAATTTCTGGACGACCAATGGTCTCTTTCATTACCGGGTCCGAACACGGCCGGTAAGTTCCACGCGCGGCAGTGTCATCCCGCGATACCATGGTCAAACCTTATCTCGCTCGAGCATGACTATTTCTCCACTGTAGCATTCGGCGAAAGCCTTCGACGATGCCTCATACATGGTGCGGCGGTCGACATTTGAGGTCGCGACAAAATCCCCGGTTGTTTGGATGAATTGCCGAGTGGTTCACCTTTGATGGCGCAAGCTGCAGACATGGCCCGTAAACGCCACTCACATCTTCTTACCATGAACTCATTATCTCCAACGGAAGAGTCTCATCTCTAAACTCGGGGTCAGCACGGTAGCAGCCTCGCGCCGCACACAGGGGTTGACCACGGTCACGTAGCAGACCACCTGAACCAACGGTTGAAAACAATCCCCCGCGACCTGTGACCAAGTCCCAATGATTGCTCAGCCCGTTTGAGGACAGGTCCGGGAATACCTGCTAGCTTAGCTACGTGAATGCCGTAAGACTTATCAGCCCCCTTAATGATGCGGCGCAGGAAGGCTACATCCTGCCCTTTTCCTCAACAGCTACCGTGTAATTTTTGAGTTTAGGATAGGACTCTTCCATTGGAATGAGTTCATGGTAGTGAGTTGCAAAGAGGGTCTTACAGTGAATGTGTTTACAGATATGTTCTCACCACAGCTTGCGCTATGGATAGACCATCAAAGGTGGATGTACCTCGACCAATTTCATCCAAGATAACCAGGGAGTTTTGTGTCGCATTTTTCCAAAATATAGGCCACCTCTTTCATTTCCACCATGAGTAGATTGACCTGTAGAGATGTCATCAGAGGCGCCGACCCGGGTAAAAAATACGGTCTACTGGAGAAATAGTCGCTCGAGCAGGGATAAAGGACCCTCATTTGAGCCATAATCATAAGGATAGCTACCTGCCGCATATAGGGTAGACTTACCAGCCATGTTCGGACCAGTAATAAGAAGAAATTCATTGGTATCGTGATCCAGAACCACATCATTAGGAACAAAAACTTCTCGTTTTAAAAAGCTTTCAATAACGGGATGACGTCCATCGCGGATGTTAATAGTCCCATTCATGGTTAAATTTGGGCAGATATACTTTTCCCTCATAAGCAATCGTAGCTAAGGATAGGGAGGCAATCCAATTGAGCTAGCGCTCGTGCGGTCTCCTGAATGGCAAGTACTTGTTCTTTTACCGATTGACGCAGGTCCTGATAGAGCTTTTGTTCGAGGCTAATAATTTGATCCTTAGCATTGAGAATCTTAATTTCAAATTCCTTGAGCTCTGGTGTTATATAGCGTTCCGCATTGGCTAAGGTTTGCTTGCGGATAAAAATAATCAGGTACCTTGTCAGTCGTCCCTTTAGAAACCTCAAAGTAGTAGCCAAAAAAACTCGGTTATAACCAGTTTTAAGACGGATACCAGTTTTTTTCCAATGATGTCCTCTTCCAATTTCTTGAGCCACTCTTGGCTATTGGTCGCTAGCGACCGAAGATCATCAATTCTTGATTGTAGCTATCCTTAATCACTCGTCCTTCTTTTAAGGTAAGGGCTGGTTGGTCCATGATTGCTCTTAGACAATAAGTCATAGAGGTCTTGGTGGTCACAAATAGCTTCATCTACTTGTCGCAAGGCCAAGGCTTGGCAGTCTGCTAAGATGTCTTTTAATACTAGGCAATACAGAAAGAGATTCTCTGAGGGAGGTAAAATCCCGTGGGGATACAGACCCAGTTTCCACCCGTCCCACAATTCGTTCAAAATCTGAAATGGACTTAAGTAGGTCCTGTAAGTGAGACCGTTGACCCGATCGAGAAATAAGTTCAGAAATGGCTGCTTGCCGTCGTTGGATATGAGATATATCCGTCAAGGGGCTTTCAACCATTGTTTTAAAAAGGCGGGCCCCCATAGGGAGTTAAGGTCCGATCTAAGACGGCTAATAAGGTTCCCTGCCACCCCCATCCCGCAGGTTATGAGTAATTTCAGTGTCTTAAGGATGCTGTATCTAACATCATACGATTTCCTACAGACATGCGGTGTACGTAGTTTATATGGGAAATAGGCGTTTTAATAACGTCCGTTAAATAGGTAAAGGGCAGCCCAAAGCAGCAAGTACATCTTCCTCCATAAGTCCCATCTGAGAAAAATGCTGAGCCGCCTTATTGGCTAAGTCCCCTGCTTCTACTAAGGCATCATAAGGAGAAATGACAGTCTGTTCAAAGTGGTTATCAATGAAATCTTTCACATCGCCAGGCAAGTCAATCTCTATCCGCTACCACGATTTCTTGTGGCCAATACATAGATAAGGCATCAAAAACTTGACCTTTATTATCCTCAATAGGAGCTATACGGTCCCAAATGACTTCTCCTGTGGATATGTCGGCAAAGACTAAAATCCAGGCATCCCTTTACTATAAATAAGGGACAAAAATTGTTAGACCGGGCATCATTCCCGATTCTGACATGAGGGTGCCTGTGTAACGACCCGGATAACCCTCTTAACGAGGCCTTTTACTTGCTTTAGGATCTTCCAATTGCTCACAAATGGCCACCTTATAGCCTTTTTACTAGCTTATCCAAATATTGCTCGTAAGCATGGTAAGGGACTCCACACATAGGAGCCTTTAGGCTGGCCTTTTAGCATCCATACCAGTCCGACCAGTCAAAGTCAGGTCTAGCTCCCGAGAACACACATAAAGCATCCTCATTGAACATCTCGTAAAAAATCGCCTCAGGCGGAAAAAGTATGGTATCAGGATAACGTTCTTTAATGGACTCATACTGTTCCATCATCGGTGTTTTTTGCTAGCCATGATCCCTCCATTTAGTAATCCCTGTAAACAGTCTATGCAGTATAGTAAACATTTACTATAGGTATTCAGTAATCTAATTATTTATTTTATCATATTTACCTAGCTATTGCTTGGCTCTGTCTATGTCCTCTTATAGTAAACTTTTGTTTACTTTTTGGGAGAAAAATAGGTATAGTTTTAATGACATATACTATAGAATTAATTCTATTAACAAATATAGGAGGCCTTTATGGCTATTTATAATGGAATGCTCCCCCTTATTAACAAAGAAGAAGTAAAGCGCTATGCAGGCATAGCTCATGCGGAAGATTTTTCCTGAACATTTAGTACAAGAAGCTTGTAGGGAAATCCAGCTACTAGCTACGCCCAAGGGGGTCTATCAAGAATACGACTACGATGCTGAAACCAAGACCATTCTCTCCAATCCACCGCTCAAGATTGAAGGTCGAATTATAGAAAAACACTTAGAGAAATCCTCTAAAGTTTATGTCCTTGGAGTCACCGTAGGTGAAGATGTGGAAGAGCGGTCTTCCGCCCTCTTTAAAGAAGGAAATTACACCTTAGGGCCTATTATTAGATGCGGCAGCCACGACTGCAGTGGAACAAGTGGCCGATCAGGTCAACGAAGTCATCGATCAAAAGGCCAAGAAACAGGGTATGCTACAACCTGGCGCTTCTCCCCAGGCTATGGGGACTGGCCTTTGAAATTCAGCCCCAGTTGGGCAAAAATTATCAAAACAGAGCAAATAGGCTTAGAGGTTACTAATAACTTCCTCCTCTTCCCCGTAAATCCGTCACAGCCATCATAGGCTGTATGCCAGGAGACCAATGTTTAACAACCAAACGGGGTTGCTCCTCTTGCTCACAAAAGGACTGCCAATCTCGAAAACTTCCATCCAAGGATTAAGAACTCACACTACACTAACTTACGATACTAACTATAGATAAGGATAGAATTTATGTATATATTTGATGGTGCTATGGGCACAATGTTACAAGCAGCAGGCCTAGAAGAAGGCTACTGCCCTGAACTCTTTAATGTAGAAAACCAAATGTCGTTAAGGATATCCATGGTAACTACCTCCAACATGGGGCTGATATTATTACTACCAATACGTTTTGGGGCCTGTAGCCTCAAGTTGGAAGACTATGGACTCCAAGACCGTGTAGCCGAAATCAATACAGCGGCGGTTAAAGTGGCTAAAGAAGCTATTGCCATGTATAAGCCAGAAGCTCGCGTAGCTGGATCTATGGGAGCCAACGGGCCGGTTTTACAACCACTTGGTAATATGTCCTTTGACTCTATCTATGAATCCTATCGAGAACAAGCAGATGCTCTGATTGAAGCAGGGGTCGACTTCATCATCATTGAAACCATTATCGATGTACAGGAAATGCGGGCAGCTCTCTTAGCTTCCTTAGATGCAAGACAAGCAGCAGGTAAGACCAAAAGATCAGGTACAAATCATCTGCCAATTTTCTTTCTCTGAAGATGGTCGTACCATCACCGGCACTCCACCAGAGGTTGCCACTACCATCGTAGAAGCTATGGGGGCTGACATCATTGGTATCAACTGCTCCTTAGGACCAGAGCAAATCGAACCTCTCATAAAGAAGATTGCTTCCGTTACTAACCTACCTATTTCCTGCCAACCAAATGCGGGCATGCCTCAACTTATCAACAAACAAACTGTCTTCCCCTCTCAGCAGAAGATATGGGCCCTCTCATGATTCCTATTGCTGATGCAGGAGCATCTTACCTAGGTGGTTGCTGCGGCACAACCCCAGCCCATATTCAGTCTATAGCCAATGCCATCAAGGATCATACACCCTAAGAAACGTCCTCATGTAGAGGCTAAAACGATCATCACTAGCCGAACTAAGCTCTTAGAGCTAGGTCATGGTGTTAAACCCCTCATCATTGGAGAACGGATTAATCCAACTGGTCGTAAGATCCTGGCACAGGAACTACGAGATGGATCCTTCATCCGGGTTAAACGAGATGCCCTAGACCAAGTGGAAGCAGGGGCTGATATTTTTAGATGTCAACATGGGCGTAGCTGGCATGGATCAAAGTCCTCTCATGGAAAAAGCCATCTTTGACCTTTCCATGTTGGTAGAAACACCATCTCCATTGATACCTTAGACCCAGAAGCTATGGAAATAGCCCTCAAGAACTATCCTGGGCGCTCTTATTAATTCCGTCAATGGGGAAGAAGAATCTATCACCCATGTTATGCCTCTAGCTAAACGCTATGGCGCAGCCCTCCTCTGTCTTCCTATCTGTTCGGGTGACCTACCAGAAAAAGCGGAAGATCGCGTAGCCTTAGCTGAGTCTATCGTCAACCGGGCTTACTCATACGGGCTTAAACCTCAGGATCTCCTATTGGATCCCCTTGTATTAACCTTAGCGTCTGGAGAGGATTCGGCCCGCCAAACCTTGCGGACACTCCAACTCTACAAGGAAAAAAATTCGGCTTCCCTACGGTTATGGGCTTATCCAATATTTCCTTCGGTATGCCGCAAAGGCCTTACTTAAATGGCCAATTTCTAACCATGGCTTTGGCTTGCGGCTTGACAACACCGATTATGAATCCACTAAACTACGCCGCTAAGAAGGCTTTGTTTCTCTACAACCCTCTTAGGTTGGGGACCCAGGGTCAGCTCAATTTATCAAGGAATACGGCTATGAGGATGAAACAACAGCCCCTGGTAACGCAGCTCCAAAGGGCCCTGCTAAGGCCTCCTTTGACTCTAATGACCCCCTAGCCAACATCAGAACCTGTGTGGAACAAGGCGAAAAAGAAGCTATCGTAGACCTGGTAAAAAGGCCCCTAGCCGATGGCATTGACCCGCTAGATATCACTAAAAAGGGGCTGTCAGAAGCCATGAACATCGTAGGGGAAAAGTTTGGTTCTGGAAAACTCTTCCTACCACAAGTTATGTTGGCCGCAGAAACTATGCAAGCGGCTTTCAACACCATTAAGGAAATTATCCCTGCTTCTGACAGCTTAGATAAGGGAACCGTTGTGGTGGCCACCGTGAAGGGCGATATCCACGACCTAGGTAAAAAAATATCGTAGCCGCCCTCCTAGAAAATAATGGTTATAAAATCATTGATTTAGGCAAAGATGTTGAACCAGAAGTCATTGTCCAAGCTATAAAGGATAATAAGGCCTCCATGGTTGGAATCTGTTCCCTTATGACCACCACCATGCCACAAATCGATAACACCATTGCAGCCATTAGAGAAGCAGGTCTAGACACAAAGGTTATGGTTGGGGGTGCTGTAGTATCCCAAGATTATGCGGATCAAGCTGGCGCAGATATCTATGCCAAAGACGGTATAGCTGCTGTTAATAAGGCTAACGACTCTTTGAAGGCCATACACATTAAGGAGATTAGCATGACATTACGAGAAAAACATAAACAAGGACAGTTTACCATCACCGTGGAATTAGATCCCTAAGTCCTCCTCTGCCCAAAGGTCTTCGAGCAAGCAGCTCGCCTCAAGGGTAAGGTAGATGCCATCAATATCGCTGACAGTCCCTATGTCTAAGATGCGCATGTCCCCATATCCCTCTCCTACCTTCTTCAACACAAGGAAGGGATCGAAACGATCTTCCATCTGACCTGCCGAGACCGCAATATTATCGGTCTCCAGTCAGAATTGTTAGGGGCTGCTGCTTTTAGGGCGTAAATAATATCCCTAACACTTACAGGTGATAAACCGGACCATGGAGATCATCCTTTTGCCAAATCGGTCTTTGAAGTAGACTCTATGGGACTCCTTACGATTGCCAAAACACTCAATGAAGGTAAAGATATGGCCGGCAATACCCTAGACCAAGCGACTCATTTCTATATTGGGGGCACTGGCAATCCAGGTGCTGATGACCTTGCTATAGAAGAGCAAAAAGCTAGCTGCTAAGATCAAGAATGGGGCTAACTTTATTCAAACACAACCTATTTATGATTTAGATCAGGCAAAAACGCTATATCGACCGCATGTCCAAGTTCGATATTCCTATCATGCTAGGACTCATTCCCTCAAATCCTTTTAAGATGGCCACCTATCTTCATGAAAAGGTACCTGGTATCCACTTGACCCAAGAAATCTTGGACCGCGTTGAAAAGGGCGGCAAGGAAGCGGGCACAGAAATCGCCATCGAAACCTTAGAAGAAATTAAAAAGATGGCCGCTGGTGTCCATATCATGCCTCTCAATGATATCGATACAAGCCTAGAAATTATCAATCACCTATAGCAATTACAAAAATACCCTAACTGATTGTAGATTAAAAACAAATCAGTTAGGGTATCTTTTTATTTTTTTGAATTGTTCCATACAAAACCCAGGTTTGGGCCTTGTCCACCTTGACCTTAACCGTATCTCCCACACGGAGATCTGGATCTTCTGGAAATAGAATCATCTTGTTGCCATCTGTACGGCCGAACCACATGTGTTCATTTCTCTTACTAGGGCCTTCTACAATGATAGCAAAGGTCTGCCCTTCCATAGGCTTATTGAGCTCGTAGGAAATCTCATTTTGTACATCCATTAGAGTTTGCAGGCGGACTCGTTTAACTTCCTCATCCACCTGATCCCCAAAATCAGCAGCAGGGGTGCCAGACCGTTTGGAGTAAATAAAGGAATAAACCATATCATAGCGGATCTCCTTAAGAGCCTCTAGGGTCATTTGAAAATCCTCTTCGCTTTCGCCAGGAAAACCTACAATGATATCTGTAGTCAAAACAAGGTCAGGCATCTTGTCACGAGCATAGGCCACCAATTCCTTATACCAGTCTAGACTATACTTGCGGTTCATACGGCGCAAGATTTCAGGAGAGCCGGATTGTAACGGTAAATGCATCATATGGCATATATTAGACGATGCAGCCATAGCATCAATCATAGACTTGGTCATATCTTGAGGATGAGAGGTCATGTAGCGAATCCGCTCTACCCCAGGTATATGGTCTAAAGCTGTTACCAAAGTACCAAAGTCTGTACCATCCTTAAAGTCCAAACCATAGGAATTTACATTCTGCCCTAAAAGGGTAATTTCCTTATAGCCTTGAGCACCCAGCTTAGTCACGTCTGCCACAATCGCCTCTAAGGGACGAGAAATTTTCACGGCCCCGCACATGGGGTACGATACAGTAAGTGCAAAACTTATTACAACCATTATTAATGGGAACCCAGGCGGAAAAAGTTCCAGATGGTTTAGCCTCCAGCTCATGGAAAACCGTATTATCCATGTCCACATTGATTTGATGTTTCTTGGTATGAGCCACTTCCTCAATCATTTCGTTGATGTGTTTAATATTATGAGTACCCAAGACAATATCGATATGAGGAGCCTTTTTTTAAACATATCAGCTTGATTCTTTTTGAGCCATACAACCGGTGATAGCCAAAAATTAAATTAGGGTTTTTTTCATCTTATTTTTCTTGAGTTCCCCAATTTTTCCATAGGTGGTTATTTCCGCATTTTTCCCGGACTGCACAGGTATTAATGATAATGAGGTCAGCCTGATCAACATCAGCTGTCTCCACATACCCCACCTCTTCTAGTTGGTGGGCCATCCGCTCTGAGTCCGCTACGTTCATCTGGCAAACCATAGGTAATAATATGATAGTACTTCATGTATCTCCTAATCTTTTACTGTACGAGCTTTCGCTTGAATCGACCACTTCTTTTAACATCCATGACCAATTTTTTTCAACAGACATGCCCGTAATATAGTCAATCTCCCTACAACAACTTTTTGTACTGACTGCATAATGTCCTTAATAGGTCGTCCCTTATAAACCATAACATGGAGGGTAATATCCAACCCATTATGACCTTTTGAAGACCTTTTAAAACGGATACTAGACCCTGGCGCTGCTCCTTCTACCTTGCTAAGGCTATTGCGGATAAGAGCAATGATAACATGGTCGGAGAATGTAAGCTGGCCGTAGTAAGAGAAGGAAGGTCGAACGACAGATCTCTCAAACCCTTCAGATCCAATATGGCTCTATGTCATCTGATTTTTTTCTTCATAAAGCCACGTTTCCACATGGTTACAATTGGGTCAATTACATAGCCCTTTGAAGTGAGGTTTTAATTCCACCACCGGTACAGGGATGATATGCTTCCCTCTTTGAGTCGAGCATATTGAGCCTTTTCAATCTCCCTTAGGCGTAGCCACTATCCTCATCCGAATATAACGATGGGGACTGGGGATAGCAAGAGCTTTGGTAATTTTTCTGAACCATGTTGTCTGATGTACCTATAATTAGAATTTTTGAGACCCAACCGATCAATAGCCCCCTTTACATCCGCTACATGAGCCCTATCTTGAAAGATAGCCCGGCGCACTGCTTTAAGACGGTTTTCCTCCTTCTTAGCAGACTTGCCAGCTACAATCTTATTGGCGTAAATGAGAAGACCATCATCTATGATGGCAGGTATGTCATTTTCATGAGCTATAAGCTGAGCTCGATGACTCTTACCCGTCCCCGAAGGCCCTACAAAGGCGATAACTTCCATTATATACACACTTCCTAATCACAGCTAACTAAACTGATAAATTCTTCTACTAGCTCAGATTCTACTGTATATTCACCGATAGAACTAGGATAGCGACCCTCGATACCGTGAAAGTCCGATCCACCGGTTACAAAGAGGCCTCGCTGTTCGGCCATAGACCTATATTTTTTTCTTCTTGACTAAAAATTATGGCTAGTATGATAGGCCTCAATTCCATCGATAGGAAAGTTAAGGATTTGTTTGACATAATCATCGTTCTTGATGAGACCCGGGTGAGCTAATACCGCATAACCTCCAGCATCATGGATGACATCGATAACCCTATCCACCGCCTCCTTAGGTTTTGGCACATAACAAGTTCCCTTAGAAGAAAGAATCTTATCAAAGGCCTCATTAGTATCCTTGGCATAGCCCTTTTGAACCAATACTTGAGCTATATGGGAGCGACCATAAGCGGATGTCTTAGGGGCAATAGCCTGTATATCAGCCCAAGAAATAGCATACCCATTTTCCCGACAGCGTTCGACCATCTTTTGGATACGCTCTAGGCGACGGGCCTTAAAGTAGTCTAAGTAAGAGTGAAGAAGAGGACTTTGGCAATCAAAGTCATAGCCTAAAAATATGGACTTCCTTTCCCTTATAGGAGGATGAGAGTTCCATACCAGGAATGATTTTTTTATATCTTGACCAGCTGCTTCTATCATAGAATCAATACCAGCGATTTCATCGTGATCAGTAAGAGCCATCATATCTAGGCCATGTAGACGTCCTTGGTCTACCAATTCTCGAGGGCTGAGGCAGCCATCAGAAAAAGACGGAATGCATATGAAAATCCACCAACATAGTCACTTCCCCCTTCTATAATCTCATAGTGGCTAAAAGGGCAAGGTCTTATAAACGATAAGACCTCACCCTTAGCCTAGGATACCTCTTTATAGATTAGCCAATAATTCCAGAACCTTTGGCCCCACTTGTTCCACAGGCACATTGATAGCTTGACCTGTTTTTACGGACACGGATTTCCACTTCCTTCGTTTCCAAAGTATTTTTAGAAACTGTAATACGTAATGGATAACCGATGAGGTCAGCATCTTTAAATTTAACCCCTGCACGGTCTTTACGATCATCCAAAAGACTTTCAATTCCCTCTTGCATGAGGATTCCATAAATTTCATTGGACAAGTCCATAAGAGCTTGATCCTTAGCATTGATAGGAACGATAACCACTTCAAATGGAGCAATAGCCCGTGGCCAAATAATACCATCCTCATCATGGGATTGTTCAATAGCCGCAGCCAAGGTCCGGGTCACACCGATACCATAACAACCCATAACCATAGGACGCGGACGACCGCCTGCATCGAGAACAGTAGCACCCAAAGCTTGGGAATACTTAGTGCCCAACTTGAATACTTGCCCTACTTCAATCCCCTTTATTAACGTACAATTCACCACCACAGTGAGGGCATACATCATCTGCAGTAATCAACCGAATGGGAGCAACAATAATATCATCCACATTAAAGTCCCGTTTAGGATTGATGTTGATATAGTGAACATCCACCTTATTGGCCCCACCGCATAAGTTGTAGGCCTCCATTATGGATTGGTCTACTACTATGGCTAAATCATCTGATTGACTAAGACCTACAGGAGAGATAAAGCCCGCTACCAAACCTGTTCTTTTAAGGTCTTCTTCAGAAGCCATTTCAGGTTCTAATGTTCCGTCAACTGCATGTTGCACAGCTATTTCATTGACTTCATGGTCACCCCGGACCATAGCCAAAACGACCTTGCTATCCACATTAAAAACAACAGCCTTAATGGTTTTTATCCAGAGGCAAGTTAAGGGCCTCAGCCACAGCGTCAATGGTCTTAGCCGCTGGTGTTGCCACTTCTTCCATAGGTTTAAAAATCTTCTGGATCTTGCTTAATTATTCCTGGTTTACCAATTTCCATATTAGCGGCATAGTCACAAGATTTACAGTGGATAACATCCGCTTCCCCCGCTTCTGCTAGCGCCATGAATTCATGAGAGTTAGAGCCCCCAATGGCACCAGAATCGGCTTCGACAGGTTTAAAAAAAGAGACCACAACGGGAGAAGATACGGCTGTAAGCATCATACATAGCCTTGTATTGAAGGTCTAAGCCTTCTTCGTCCACATCAAAGGAGTAAGCATCCTTCATAATGAATTCTCGAGATCGCATGAGACCATAGCGCGGACGGCGTTCATCTCGGAACTTAGACTGCATTTGGAAGAGATTAATTGGCAACTGGCGATAGGATTTAATTTCATCCTTTACCAAGGTTGTAATCATTTCTTCATGAGTTGGGCCCAAGCAGAATTCACGACCATGGCGATCAGAGATACGCATCATCTCTTCTCCATAGGCACCCCAACGACCAGATTCTTTCCAAATCTCAGCAGGTTGCAATATGGGCATCATAATTTCTTGAGCCCCTGCTGCTTCCATCTCTTCCCTTACGATGGCTTCAATCTTGCGGATGGACCGCCAAGCAAGTGGCAAGAAAGAATAAAGGCCATTGGCCATTTTGCGGATAAAACCAGCCCGCAACATATATTGTTGACTGATTACATCAGCGTCAGAAGGAACCTCACGAAGTGTAGGCGCGTATAACTTACTGGCTAACATACGTTACTCCTTATCGTTTATGATTATTAATTAATAGATTCAAGATATTGGTCAATTTCAGCAAAGAGTGCGTCTACCAACTCCTCTTCCTTGAGGGTCTTAATCACTTGGCCCTTGCGGAAGAGGATGCGTGACCCTTGCCACCGGCTATGCCAAAGTCTGCTTCTCGCGCTTCCCCTGGCCCATTGACCACACAACCCATTACAGCAACCTTAATTGGCTCTTTAATAGACTTGAGCCGTTCTTCTATTGTATTGGCCAGGTCAAACAAGTTGACCTGGCAACGGCCACATGTAGGACAAGAGATCATAGTTGCCCCAAAGTCCCGTAAGCCTAAATTAGACAAGATGGACTTACCAACTTCCACCTCGTGAATGGGATCCCCCGTCAAGGATACGCGAATGGTATCACCTATGCCATCTAACAGAAGAGAACCCTATGCCCATAGCGGATTTAATAGTCCCCTGCTTGAGGGTACCAGCTTCAGTTACCCCCAAATGCAAAGGATATGACACCTTATCTGATAATTTACGGTAGGCCTCTACCATGAGAGGTACTTCAGTGGCCTTAATGGATAATTTCATTTCTGTATACTTCACTTGTTCCAAGATCCGTACGTGTTCCAAGGCAGCCTCTACCATGCCATCCGCAGTAGGATGCCCATGATACTTATCCAGAATATAGTCGGGCAAAGAACCCGCATTAACTCCCTATGCGGATTGGAATCCGTTTAGGTTTAGCCTTTTCAACAACGGCTACTACATTATCTATGCCCCCAATATTGCCTGGGTTAATACGAAGGCCATCAATATTGTTATCAATAGCTTCTAATGCTAACCGGTAGTCAAAATGAATATCCGCTATAACCGGAATCTTAGCTCCAACTTTTACAGCAGAAATAGCCTTAGCAGACTCCATAGTCGGCACAGCTACGCGGACCAACTCACAGCCTGCATCAGCCAGACGATTAATCTCCTCGATAGCCTTAGCAGAGTGAACAGGGTCTGTAGTAATCATAGATTGAATACTGATTGGTGCAAAGTTCCCAATCGGCACGGTACCAACTTGGATGCGCTTCGTTTGTTTACGTGTAATCATAACAGGACATGTCCCTTAAAAAGAAGCTACCTACCAAACGGCCCTAGGTCTTGGGTGGTAGCGTATAGGAATAATAGAATAAGTAAGGCAATACCAGCCAATTGAATATATTGAAGGGCCTTAGCTGGTAATTTTTTTACCTCGAATTCCTCCAGAATGATGAGTATGAGGTGGCCCTCCCATCCAATACAGGTAAAGGGAACAAGTTAACTACCCCTAAGTTTATAGATAGGAGGGCTGTGAAGGATACGAGCGGTACAAAGCCCACTGCTGCTACTTGACCAGCCATTTGGGCAACGCCCACAGGACCAGACAAGTTTTTTTGCCATCCCCTTTTCTATCATAGAAAGAAGACCATCTACCATAGCGTACATGGTTTTTACCTGTATCCGTAACGGAGTGAATAGCAGCTTGGTCAAGAGACATAGGGTGCTGAATAATTTCTGGCATGATGCCGATAACGGTGCGGCCATTTTTCATCCTTAGGAATGATAGAGCTTGTAATCAGCTGTCCCTGACGTTCAACTGTGATATCTACGGCATGCATAGCCGTGCCCTGTAAATTAGACCCAATATCAGTCCACTGAGACACAGGTTTGTTATCGATGGAACAATCCTATCTCCTGCCTCTAAATGGGCTCCTTCAGCAGGAGAACCTGCTACAATGGATCCAATACCCGAGCCAGGCGATACAGACTGAGTCCCTACCGAGGCATAGAGGCCGAAGAATAGAACAATGGCCAAAAGAAAATTAAAAAAACAGCTCCTGCGGAAATAACAATAAACCGCTGCCAGAGAGGCTTTTTAAGGAAGGCACGCTCATCAAGCTCAGCCCCTTCTTCATCTTCCATCATACCTGCAATGCGATTAAAACCACCCAAGGGGATGAGTCGGATGGAATAGAGAGTCTCTCCTCTTTGAAAGCCTACGAGCTTAGGGCCAAAGCCAATGGCAAATTCATCTACCCGCATACCACACAGCTTGGCTGTAATAAAATGGCCCAGTTCATGAATGAGAACAATAAGGCCAAAAAAACAAAAAAATCGTTGCAAAGATTGTAATCATCGAGTCCCCTTAGTAATGATTTCAGTGACTTTATGACGAGCCCACTGATCGATAGCCAAGAGATTATCCAAAGTAAAATCGTCCTCTGGACCCATGGCTTCGAGCACAGCAGATACGGTCTTATAAATATCACCGAACCGAATAGTATCATCTAAGAAGGCATAAACGGCAGTTTCATTGGCGGCATTAAAGACGGCTGGTTTGAAACCACCTGCTGCCCCTACCTCAAAAAGCAAGCTTTAAGGCAGGAAAGTCATCGTAGCGAGGCGGCATAAATTCCAAGTTAAGGATCTTAGAGAAATCTAAGTGCTCCATATGAAGAGGAACTCTTTGTGGGTAAGTCATGGCATATTGAATTGGCTCGCGCATATCAGGATTACCTAGCTGGGCCAAAATAGCCCCATCCTTCATTTGAATCATAGAATGAACAATGGACTGAGGATGAACAACTACCCCTATATGGTCAAAAATCAAAAATCAAAAAAAGCCAATGGGCCTCAATAACTTCTAAGCCCTTATTAAAAAGAGATGCAGAATCGATAGTTATCTTATTACCCATGTTCCAAGTTGGATGGCGGAGGCATTCTGCTGCTGTTGCACCGGGAATTTTAGCTGCATCCCAAGTCCGCAGGGGACCACCGGAAGCAGTGATAATCAATCGTTCAACATTCTCCCTATCCTGTCCTTCCAAGCATTGGAATATAGCCGAATGTTCGCTATCGATAGGAAGTATATCTACATTATGCTCAGTGGCTAAGGCAGTAATTAATGGCCCCCTGCTACCAAGGTTTCCTTGTTAGCTAGGCCTATTGTTTTCTTACATTTAATAGCTTCAACAGTTGGTTCAATCCCGGCTGCGCCTACGATGGCCGTGATGACCATAGTAGCTTCAGGTAGGGTTGCCCCAGCAATCAAAGCTTCTTTACCGCCTATGATTTGAGTCGGTCCTGAATAACGTGCCTTAAGTAGCTTATAGGCTTCTGGATCAACTAGGCCGGCAACCTTAGGTTGAAACTCCTTAATTTGAGCTTCTAAGAGGTCAATATTGCGGTGGGCTACAAGAGCTTCCACAGTAAACATATCTGGATGTTGACGGCAAACATCTAAAGTCTGCGTCCCAATCGATCCAGTGGATCCTAATAGAGAAATATGTTTCATCATGTCCTCGATAGAGGCCTAAGCAATCAAAAATAAATAGAAAATGATAGCAGGCCCCGTTAGTAGTAATGAGTCAAAGCGATCTAAGACCCCACCATGCCCTGGTAAGAGGGTACCGGAGTCTTTTACACCACAGGTACGTTTTAATTTAGATTCGAACAAATCCCCTAAAGGTGCTAATAATCCAGCTAAAACGCCGAATGTTAAGCCCATTTGATAAGGGAGTCCGAAGAGACAGGCAAAAATCCATCCCTGTCATTATACAACCCACAAAGCCACCTAAATAGCCTTCAGCAGTTTTGTTAGGGCTGATGTGGGGCACTATCTTATGTTTACCAAAGGCAACCCCCGCAAAGTAGGCGAAAGTATCGGATGCCCAGGTTGTAAAAAGGAGGAGCCATAAGATTAAGCTAGCCCCTAAGAGGCCATCAAGAGGGACTTGCAAGGATGTCAAAAAGAAATTCTTGACGGAGTAAAAGTAAGGCCCCAAAACCAAGACTTATATAGGTTAGCCCAAAACAAGAAAAAGGCCATGTCCCCGATGGAAATGCCACCATTAGAGAAGGTAAAGCGCATCCAAAGAGTAAAATAAGCCAAGGCTAGGAAGGTCCCTGCCAGGGGATAAAAAGCCCAAGGAGAGGGCTACCATAATAAGGGCAATCGCCCCGGAGCCATAGGCCTTAGGTAATGATAGACCATTAGCCTTAAGCATCCTGCATAATTCAGCCCACCCTTTAAGAGCTAAAATTGTCAAGATAAAAATCATAGACATAACCACCCATGGTAATGGCCACTATAGCAATCAGGAAGCCAATAAAGGCTGTAACAATACGAGTCTTCATCTATTCCTCCATAAGGCCGCCAAAGCGACGCTCCCGTTGTTGGTAAGCCATAATAGCTTCCACCAAAGGTATCTTTTGTAAAATCAGGCCAATGAAGTGGCGTAAACCAAAAACTCCGCATAGGCCAACTGCCAGAGAAGGAAGTTGGATATGCGCCAATCATTAGAAGGTCGAATGAGGAGGTCCACATCGGGGAAATCCTTAGTATAGAGACGACTGGCGATTAGGTCTTCACTAATGTCGTCAGGGTTTAAAATACCCTCCTTCACATCTTTAGCAATAGTCTTCATCGCCTGCGTCAACTCATTACGACCGCCATAATTAATGGCCAAGTGCAGTGTTAAACCCTGATTATCTTTAGTAAGTTCCTCTGCGTCTGCCATGATTTTTTTGTAAGTCTAATGAAAGACCAGGAGTATAGCCGATAAAACGAATACGTACCCCATTCTCATTCATAGATTGAGTATATTTTTTTGAGGTATTCCCCTATGAGACTCATAAGGAGGATACCTCTTGGTCAGGCTGCTTCCAATTTTCTGTAGAAAAGCCATAAACTGTAAGAGCCTTAATACCTAGATCAGATGCAGCGGATACTATAGTTCGTAACGTTTCCGCCCCTGCCTTATGTCCCATAGTCCTGGGCATTCCACGCCGCTTGGCCCAGCGCCCATTGCCATCCATGATGATAGCCACATGCTTAGGGTATATTGTTAGGGATCTATATAGTGGCTACTAGTAGCCTTCTTGCGCTGTAAAAATCGTTTCAGCATAGGGTAACCTCTGAAAATGATTCAAAGTCTGAGTAAACCATAGGGACGGTAGATAAGAATATGCCAAGCCCCTCTTTCGGAAAAAGCCTTGGCTACATACCAACCCTGGTCAGAAACAGGGAAAAAAATTTATTAAAATTAGCCCCTATAGTAACCTTATAAGGAATGCGGTCAGCTTCTAAAAAGTGTTTTTACATGCTGCCAAGGCAGACCCAATATCTCTTGCGCATTAAGCATTATACTTCCAAAACATCTTTTTCTTTAATAGCGCGAAGATCATCAATGGTCTTGATAAATTTATCTGTAACTTTTTGTATCTTATCTTGCCCATTTTTAGCATCATCTTCTGTAATGGTCTTAGCCTTTTCTTCCTTTTTCAAGGCATCATTAGCATCACGACGAATATTGCGAACAGCCACTTTTTGCGTCTTCAGCTTCTTTATTAACAACCTTAACGATTTCTTTACGGCGTTCTTCAGTCAACTGAGGAATAGCCAAACGGATTTGTTCACCATCATTATTTGGATTAAGACCTAGATCGGACATCATGATTGCTTTTTTTCGATAGCAGGCATCATAGATTTATCCCAAGGTGCAATAACAATCATCCGTGGCTCTGGAACAGAGATATTAGCGACTTGATTAATAGGAGAAGGTGTCCCATAGTAGTCTACAGTAATGCCATCAAGAAGGGCCGTTGATGCACGACCAGTACGGATGGAGGCAAATTTATGTTTCAAAGCGTCGATAGATTTATTCATGCGCTCTTCTTGTTGCGCAATAATTTCATTTAATTCCATTATTTATTACCTCTAATGATAGTACCAATTTCTTGACCTGTCACAGCCTTAGCAATATTACCTGGTACGTCCATATTAAATACAACGATAGGAATATTATTGTCCTTACACAAGGTATTAGCGGTGGAATCCATAACCTTTAGGTTTTTATTGAGAATATCCATATAGGTCAACTCATCGAATTTCACAGCCTTAGGGTTAGTCTTAGGATCGGAATCATATACCCCATCTACAAAGTTCTTAGCCATCAAGATAACATCAGCTTCAATTTCTGCTGCGCGGAGAGCTGCTGTAGTATCAGTGGAGAAATAAGGTTTACCAAGTCCAGCACCAAAGATAACGATACGCCCTTTCTCCAAGTGGCGAATAGCGCGACGGCGGATATAAGGCTCTGCCACCTCTTGCATTTCAATAGCAGTCTGTACCCGTGTGTCCACACCAGCTTGTTCCAAGGCATCTTGCAAGGCCATAGCATTCATGACAGTAGCTAACATACCCATGTAGTCAGCTGTAGCCCTATCCATACCTGAGTTAGACCCAGCAAGACCACGCCAAAGGTTACCACCACCAACAACGATAGCGATTTGCACGTCTGTAGTCTTGGCAATTTCAGCGATTTCTTTAGCATAACGTTCTACCGTTTCAGGATGAATACCATACCCTTGCTGCCCTGCCAACGCTTCACCGGACAACTTTTAAAACAACCCGTTTAAATTGACGATTTGCCATTGTATAAAAACTCCTTATCGTAAAAAAATAAGAGAACACACTATATGGTGTTCTCTTATTTTATAACCACTATTATGCATTCACGGAAGCCATAACTTCAGCTACGAAATCATCTTCGCGTTTTTCAATGCCTTCGCCCAATTCAAAGCGAACGAAACGACGGATGTTGATGTTTTCACCGATTGTTGCAATATTTTTCATTGATAAGATCTGTGATTGTTTTATCGCTGTCTTTGATGAATACTTGTTCCATCAAGCAGTTTTTCTTTGTAGTATTTTTCAATACGACCGTTAACCATTTTTTTCCAAAACAGCTTCAGGTTTTGGTTTACGACCCTCTTTTAACATCTTCTTCTGCTTCTGCTTTAGCTTGTTCAAAGCAATACAGTGCGTTCGTGTTCGATTACATCGGCAGGAACTTCTTCGCGGTTAAGGTATGTTGGGTTAGCCGCTGCGATTTTGCATGGCGATATCTTTTGCCAAGTTTTGGAAGTTATCTGTTTTACCTACGAAGTCAGTTTCGCAGTTGATTTCAACCAAAACGCCGATACGACCATTACCATGGATGTAAGATGTAACAACGCCTTCAGCTGCAATACGACCAGCTTTTTTTAGCTGCTGCAGCCAAACCTTTTTCACGGAGAAGATCAATCGCTTTATCGATGTCGCCATTAGTTTCAGTCAAAAACTTTTTGCAGTCCATCATACCTGCGCCAGTTTTTTTTCGCGCAATTCTTTTTACCAATGCAGCAGTGATTGCCATGTTGTGTGTCCTCCCTATTTGTCAATTAGGGGCAAGGACAAACCTTACCCTAATATCGATTGTATGTGTACTATTTCAAAGGTTAGATTATTCAGCTTCCACAGCTTCAGTATCTTGAGCACCTTCGATAACAGCGTCAGCTAATTTAGAAATAAGCAATTTAACAGCGCGGATAGCGTCGTCATTTGCAGGGAATTGGGAAATCAACTTCGTCTGGATCGCAATTAGTATCTACTGTAGCTACTACTGGGATACCCAATTTATGTGCTTCTTGAATAGCGATTTTTTTCTTTTTTTAGGATCAACAATTACGATTGCACCTGGCATTTTAGGCATATCTTTGATGCCGCCGAGGTACTTTTCGAGTTTATCCATTTCATGACGAAGACCGATAACTTCTTTTTAGGAAGTACTTCGAGATGTGCCATCTTCAACCATTTTTCAAGTTCTTTCAAACGTTTGATACGTGTTTCGATAGTTTTGAAGTTAGTCAACATACCACCCAACCAACGTTCGTTTACGAAGAACATATTAGCACGAGTTGCTTCTTCTTTAATTGCGTCTTGTGCTTGTTTTTTTAGTACCAACGAACAAAATTGTTTCACCAGCTGCTGCAGTTTCACGCAAGAAAGAATAAGCTTCTTCTACTTTTTTTAACTGTTTTTTTGAAGGTCGATGATATAAATGCCGTTACGTTCTGTGAAGATGTAACGAGCCATTTTAGGGTTCCAACGACGAGTTTGGTGACCGAAATGTACGCCGGCTTCCAAAAAGGGATTTCATAGATACTACTGCCATTTGAGGCACCTCCTGTTAATTAACTACCGCCACTTCATCCCTGGGCCACTCGAAATTGAGCACAGTACCAGAGTCCATAAACGTGATTATTTTTTTCATACCCACATATAATACCATATAAAAATGTCCATATGCAAGCGATAAAAGGCATTTTCTAAGGCTCTACTTCAAATACCAAAAAGGCTAGCCTAATTATTTCGAATAGCTTCAATCATCGCCGCCCGATCTGGGACGCCGAAAAATGGCGGATCCAGCTACAAGAACGCTTGCTCCTGCTGCTTTTACAGCAGCGCAAGTCTTAGCATTGACCCCTCCATCCACTTCGATAAGACAGTCTTTATTTCCCATGCTTTTTAAGTAAGGCCTTGGTTTTGTTCAATCTTATCCACCGCTCTAGGGGATGAAAGATTGACCACCAAAACCAGGGTTGACGGACATAATCAAAAATGAGATCCAGGTCCCCTACCAAATCTTCTAGGAGGGATACAGGAGTGCCAGGATTGAGGGATATTCCCGCCTTCATACCAACTCCCTTAATAGCTTGAATCAAACGATGAGGGTGATGTGTTGCTTCTAGGGTGGAAGGTAAAGTAATCCACCCTACTGCGGCAGCCTCTTCTACATAAGCCTCTGGATTGGATACCATAAAATGAGCATCAAAAGGTATAGACAAATGTGGTCGAATGGCCTTTACGAGGGAAGACCAAAGGTGAGGTTGGGAACAAAGTGGCCATCCATCACATCGATATGGAGCCAATCAGCGCCTGCTTCTTCAATACCTTTTCAACTCCTCTGCCAACTTAGAAAAGTCTGCAGACAACATAGATGGTGCAATTCTAATCATAAATCCTCCTAGCGACGTCGCTTAGCTAATTCTTTTTGAATCTCTTGGCGAATGACCAAATAGGCTTCATATCGTTCTTGTGATATATCACCTGCTTCTAGAGCCTTTTTACCCCACACACTGGTTCATGCAAATGGTAACAAGGAGAAAAATTGACAAGCGCTCTCATGGTTCAAAAAAACTCTGGGAAGAGAGGGTCAAACGCTCCAAAGATAGGTTTTTAAATTCCACCGCAGAAAAAGCCTGGTGTGTCCATAATAAAGGAATCACCATCCAAGGCAAAGAGGGTGGCATGCCGTGTAGTGTGGCGTCCTCGCTTGATCTTGTTGGACACAGAGCCCGTTTGGAATTGGAACTTAGAATCCACCGCATTGAGAAGAGAAGACTTTCCCACCCCGGAAGGACCAGCAAAAGCCGTCACCTTATGGGCTAAGTGCTCATGGAGGTCATCAATTCCTCGCCCCTCAAAGGTAGATGTAGTGATAACCTCGTAACCAACATTGCGATAGCGTTCAACCAAAAGCCTTAGCATGGTCATCGGTTAAGTCCCACTTATTGATACAAATAACTAAGGGAATATCAGAATCCTCGATCATAACCAAGAGGCGATTGAAGAGGAGCTCGTTAATATCTGGTTCTCGTGCGGCTACCACCAATATGACTTGGTCTATGTTGGCTACAGCAGGCCGCACCATAGCATTATACCGAGGATGAATGGCTTCAACAAAGCCATCCTCAGAAACATCTACACGGTCTCCTACCAGTATGGAATAGCGGCTTTGTTTAAGTTTTCCTCTTACCTTACATTCAAGAACCTGACCATCAGGGACCTGAACATAGAAGTAGCCATTCATATTTTTAATTACAATACCTGTATTGATCATTATAGGGCTTGATCCTGTACGAGAGCGCCATTGAGGTATACCTTAATACGGACATCACCGACGCCAGAAACCTTACGAACAATGCGGTCACCAGCCCGGTTCACATCATCGTAAACTACGGTAGATCCCTCATCATCCTTAACTACAATTTTAACCTCTTGGTGGTTAGACCCTGCTGGCACGGTAACATCGACAGTACCCTAGTGCGATTGCCCGAAGACTCGGATTTCTTTTCTTCACTAGCCTTGGTTGCTTTAGTCGTGAGAACTATAGAGCCGCCTTGTTCTATATCCTTACCAGCCGCTACCGATTGATCTGTAACGATAGAGGATTCATCAGTGAGACCCATTAATGGAGGCCAGGGAGATTTCCAAAGAAGATAGGGGCATCCGTGCATCTTTCAAGGTCATACCAATGAGACTAGGCATAGTTACCTTTTTGGGACTCAGTTTATTAACCACTACGTCTACCAATTGCCCTTGTTAATTTTGCCATCAGCAGAAGGGCTTTTGGCTGATAATAACCCCATCTGGTTTAGACGAATCCTCTTGTGTCGTAATCTTACCTAAGACAAGACCCATATCCTTCAAGCGTTGCTTAGCCTGATCCACAGTAAGCCCGCTTAAATCTGGTACGGTCAAATCACCGGCCCCCTTAGAAACCACCAGATGAACAGGATGATTTTCCTTAACCGATTCACCAGAGGCAGGCGTTTGCGAAATAACTTTACCCGCCGGCACTTCAGAATTAGCTACTTCCGATACAGATACTCGTAAGTGATTATCCTCCAAGATGTTGCGAGCCACCGATACCTGTTTACCAACTACATTCGGAACGGTAACAGTTGCATTAGACCAGAAGTTACCGAAGGAAAGGAAGGCCCACAAGAAGGCTACTACAAAAATAACTACGGATCCTAAGAGGATATATTTTTGAGGAATCTTGGCAATAGTCCCTAGAATGCCTTTATGTTCTTCCTCTTGTACCTCTTCGTCCAACTCTTCCAATTGGGATGTCATTTCATTGACTGGTGGCAAGACTTGAGTAGCAAAAATCGTATTGGCGCATACAGGATGTACCAAAGCCAGCAAAGCCACCGGACATACGAAGGTCTCCAATCATTTCAGACACTGATCGGTAGCGGTCTGCTGGTTTCTTTTGCAAGGCCTTCATCACCACCGATTCCAATAGAGGTGGAATGGATGGATTGTAACGAGTAGGCGGAATCAATTTATCCTTTACATGCTTGAGAGCCACCGCAATCGGCGTATCCGCTTCATAGGGAACACGACCCGTCAACATTTCATAGAGGACAACCCCTAAGGGTAAATATCAGTAGATCCATCAATCGCCTTACCAGATGCTTGTTCAGGCGATAAATAGTGGGCTGAACCCATAACGGAATTCGTATACATCATAGTATTTTTGAGAATTCATAGCCCGTGCAGGATACCAAAAGTCTGTCACCTTGAGGCGACCAGATTTAGTAATCAACATATTGTGAGGTTTAATATCACAATGCACGATGCCCATTGCATGGGCATGTTCCAAGCCTTCTGCAATAGCGACAGCAAACTTAACCGCCTCATCAACAGACAACTTACCCCGTTCTTGGATATATTCCTTGAGTGTCTGCCCTTCTACATATTCCATAACGATATAATGGTAGCCTTGATCGTAGCCTACATCATACATATTAACGATATTAGGATGGCTCAAACGCCCTGCATTTTGAGCTTCCCGTTTAAAAGCGCCCTACAAAGCCTTCATCAGAGGCAAAGTTGGCGTGCAAAATTTTAATGGCCACTGTACGGCCCAAGAGTTCATCGTAACCGCGATATACGTCAGCCATACCACCAACGCCGATTTTTCGATGACCTTATATCGATTATCGAGGACAACATTTTGTCCAGGTCGAATCATACTCATTATTTCACCACTTTCCAGGCTACATGGACCCTACGATAATTGTTGTATTATCGCCAGCTCCGCTGTCATATACAAGGCGCATTAAGATATCTAATACCTCTTGATCAGATGTGATTTCATCTAATACGCCTTCGATTACATAGTCGCTCACGTATTCAGTGAGTCCGTCACTACACATCAAAATGCGGTCACCTGGCACTAATTCTAAGACACCAGAATCCACTTCCACCTCAGGGCTAACACCTACAGCACGAGTTAACATATTGCGCTTAGGATGAGACCCCATTTCTTCCTTGGTGATTTCCCCTGCTTCAAAAGGGTTTGGACAAAGGAATGGTCTACCGTCACCTGGTTTAGGGTTCCCATGGCGGAAGAGATAAAGGCGAGAATCACCTACATGAGCCCAATAGAGCTTGTTGCCATCAAGGGCTGCAACAACTGCGGTGGTACCCATACCCTCTAATTGCGGTTCCTTATGAACAGCTGCATAGATTTTACCGTTGGCCTCTTGAATGGCTTGGACCAAGGTTTCAGTATCAACTTGGTCGGCGTCTTGTATTAACCGACGTATCTCGTCAATGGCATAGGTAGAGGCAATTTCACCACCGGTGTAGCCTCCCATGCCATCTGTGACAATATATAAGTTGTCATCGATGACAAAACGGTCTTCGTTCTTTTTCCGAACTAATCCCATCTTGCTCATACCTATACAATTCATTAATGCCCTTCTTTCTCCACTTGCGCTTGTTGGGCCTTGAGCTGACCACAAGCGGCTTGAATGGTATCCCCATCTCTTTACGGATGGTGACAGACACCCCATAGGATTCTACAATTTCTTTGAATTGCTTCATGTGATTAATACTTGGCTTGTAAAGATTTATATGCTCATTCCCATTAACGGGAATTAAGTTAACATTGCAGTTAGGAAAAATCTTAGCAATCATCCCTCAATGTATGAGCTTCCTCTAAGGAGTCATTACGGTCCTTAATAAGGATATATTCGAAGGTAATCCTCCGTTGCGTCTTGTGATAATAGTATTGAACCGCTTCCAAGACTTGGTCTAGGCTGTAGCGGGCCCCTACTGGCATAAGAGACATTCGTTGATCCTGACTAACCGCATGAAGGGATAAAGCCAAGGTAATAGGGTATACCCTCATCGGCTAAGCGGTAGATATTATCTACCCAGCCACAAGTAGAAAGGGTCATCTTACGGTAGGATATATTAAAGGTTTCTTTATCATGTATCAGACGTAAGGCTTTGACCACCTGCTCATAGTTTTGTAAGGGCTCTCCCGATCCCATGACCACCATAGAGTGGATATCTTCTCCCAATAAGCTCGCGAAAAGCAAGACCTGAGCTATAATTTCATAGGCTTCCAAGTCTCTATGGAGTCCGCCTGTAGTAGAGGCACAGAAAATACAGCCCATGGCACAACCACACTGGGAAGATACACAGACGGAATTCCCTATAGTGTTGGGCCATGAGAACGGCCTCAACCTGACTACCATCCTTGAGTTCAAGGAGAAGCTTGCGTATTCCCATCAGGTGCCACCGATTGGGTGACCACCTTTGGCAGGCTAATAGAGCAGTGTTGTTTTTAGCCATTCCCGCATAGGGCCTGGTAGTTGCAACATAGCATCAAAAATCAAAGACATACCGATGATAAATATAGTCCATGATTTGCTTAGCTCGGAATTTAGGGAATCTACCTTCAAGGCAAACTTTGCAGTTCCAATAAGCTTTTACCTAACAGTTCTATCATGCTTTCTCCTTACGCATACGGGCCATAAAGAGCCATCCATATCATGACGAGCTGGGTTTACGGTCACCATACCATCCACAGGGGCAACAGGCAATTCATCAGGTCCGATAGGATCTAATCGAAATTCCTTATGATCTTTTTAAAAAGGTCTTCACCACCTCTTGATTTTCTAGAGAATTAATGGTGCAGGTAGAATAGACGAGAACGCCCCTCTTTGACAGTCATAGCAGCGCGATCTAGGATGGCTGCTTGCAGCTTAGGTAAATCTGTCAGGCTAGAAGGCTCCTTACGCCAGCGCATATCCAACTTTTTCTGTAAGATACCCAAACCAGAACAAGGAGCATCTACTAGGACTCGGTCATAGGACCCAGCCTGAGATTCTGGTATCTCCCGCCCATCTTGTAAGCAGGTTTTTCACAATAGTAACCCCTAATCGCTTAGCATTGTCCTTCATGAGGGCAAGTTTATGATCATATACATCACAGGCCACAAGGGTCCCTCATTTCTCATAAGACTAGCCATGTGCATGGTCTTCCCTCCAGGAGCGGCACAGGTATCCAAGACCCTCTCTCTGATCTAGGGTTAACCACGCCCCACCATAAGAGAAGCCTTATCCATAAAGGTAATATAACCTTCTTTTACGAATTTTGAAGCCTCCAGGGACCCTAGATGCTTATCGATATAAATAAGGTCATCAAAATCCTGGTCTCGGCTAATTATCCAACCAGCCTCTTCCAACGCCTTAATACAGCCTTCCACATCTGTCTTAAGACCATTAATACGGGCGGAAAGATAGGGTTTTTCATTAAACCAAGCACAAAGTTCTTCTGTCGCCTCAGTTCCCATCTGTTGGCACCAATAGTCTACCAACCAAGTCGGTTGATTGTAAGTATAGGCTATCCGGTCTATAGGCGTCTTAGCTAAATCATCAATCGTTAACGATTCAGCCTGGCGATCAGCATTCCGCAAAAACTCCATTTACAAAGCCAGATAGGGCCTCGCGTCATTTTTCTTAGCCAACTTAACCGACTCATTAACAGCGGCAGAATTAGGGGACCTTGTCCATATAGATTATCTGATAAAGACCTAGTCGGAGTATTTCTACCACCAAAGAAGACAGTTTTTTTATCTTCTTCTGAGTCAGGTCCTCAATGATGGCATCCAAAATAATTACGGCGACGAATGACCCCATAGACCAACTCTGTAAAGAAGCGGCGATCTAAATCACCAAGACCATACTTGCTAATGTACTGTTTCAAGACCACATTAGCATAGGCCCTCCTCGATTGATATCCGACAGTGCCTGTAGGGGCTGGGCGTCGAATATTAGGAATCTGTGTTTGTGTATCAGTCATTTGAATCCTCTTGACCTAAGAGAGCACCTACTTGTAGTTGGTGACCTCGAGCAAAAGTCACCTGCATTCATCCGTTTCTTATTATCTGGTTGAACTTCTTCCACTCGTAAGATACCCGCTCCAGTAGCTACATCAAAGCTATGCTTATCCACCTTAAGAATAGTACCTACGGAACTAGAAGTAGGGCTATCTAACGCTTGAGCCATCAAATCTTTAACCGTTTTCCATTAATGAAACTAAAACAACCTGGCGATGGATTAAGACCCTTTATAAGGCCAGCTAGGTCTTTAGCTGGACGAGTCCAGTCAATATGGCCCATATCCTTTGTCACCTTACCACAGTGGCTAGCTTGGTCATCATCTTGGGGGCTCCCCTTTAGGTCCCCTGCAACCCAGCCTTCAATCACTTGATTAATCACCTGTCCCCCTAAAAAGGCCAACCGTTCAAAGAGTTGCCCAGTCGTTTCCTTAGGGCCAATAGCGATTTTCTCAATTTGGATGATATCACCTGTATCTAGCCCATTATCCATATGCATAATCGTTACGCCTGTTTCAGCATCATTATTGATAAGGGCATAATGGATAGGTGCAGCTCCCCGATATTTAGGAAGGATTGATGCATGTACATTGAGACAACCATATTGAGGCAAAGCGATGAGCCATGGAGGCAAAAATTTTACCATAAGCCACCACCACAACTAGATCTGGTTTGAGGTCTTCTAATTGAGCTTGTACTTCGGGATCCTTAAGGGTAACTGGTTGGTAAACAGGAAGGTCATGAGCAAGGGCGCAAACCTTAACAGGTGGAGCCTGTACTTGCTTCCCCCGTCCCTTAGCCTTATCTGGCTGACAATAGACCCCTACTATATCATGAGGTCCTTCAATAAGAGCTTCTAAGGTAGGAACAGAAAAAAATCCGGTGTTCCCATAAAGACAATGCGTAATGGTGTCATCCTTAAGCCTTTCTTTCTTCTGCAAATACAGAGGCTACATGGCCATCGCCAGCTGTTGCATGAGCCACATCTTGAGCCGCTTCCTCCGCAATAGCTTCAGTAGGGTCAACTTGTTTTTGAGGTTAACCGCCTTTTCAATGAAGAGATGACCCTCTAAATGATCAATCTCATGCTGGAAGATACGAGCCAAAAATCCTTCCGCCTCAATGCGGAGCTTCTTATTATTGGGATCAATAGCGGTAACAGTCACCTTTTCATAGCGTTCTACATCACCAAAGTAGCCGGGTACAGACAAGCAACCTTCCGGCCCCTCATTGGGATCCTTCTGCCTTGATGATTTGTGGATTAATAAGTGCTTGTAAGCCATTGCCGTCATCCACTACGATAATGCGCTTGGATACACCTACTTGTGGCGCTGCTAAGCCCACTCCATCAGTCTTATACATGGTTTCCGCCATATCCTCGATGAAGGCGCGCATTTTTTTATTGACGTGGTCCACCGGTTGGGCCACTTGTTTCAACACAGGGTGCCCTGCTTTTAAAACTTCTAACACAGCCATATCTATCTCCTTATTGCGGGTCCACATCAATGATGAGGTCCTCTTGTTTGTAAATCCAGGATTCTTCTATATACGCCTTAATAGGATCTAGGGTCCCGGCCCCGGATCATGATGGAAACTCGATAGAGGTCACGAACCATCTTGACCGTACTTTCATAGGGACCCATGACATCTACATTAGCCTTATCAGTATGGACCAATAAATCATCCATTATGGCCTGAGCAATAGTCTGAGCCTTGGACTGATCCTTATGCCTAACCACTAGGGTGAATCATCTGTCCAAATGGTGGATAGCCCTAAGGCCTGACGATTGTGAATTTCTTCTTTGTAAAAAGCCCTTATAATCATGTGCTTTACTCTTAATTATAGCATAATTTAAGGGATTATAAGTTTGTATCACTACAGATCCCGACTTGGAACCTCGCCCTGCGCGACCAGCTGTTTGAGTTAAGAGGTCAAAGGTACGTTCTGCTGCTGTATAAACCGGTATATTGAGGACAGAATCAGCCGTCAATACCCCGACAGCGGTCACATTGGAAAAGTCGTGGCCCTTAGAGACCATTTGAGTTCCTAGAAGAATATCGAAACGACCTTCCTTAAATCCATGTAAGATGGCTTCTGTTTGTCCCTTGCGAAGGGCCACATCTTGATCTAATCGGGCTACACGAGCTCGAGGAAACCGTTTTTTTAGCTCTTCTTCCACCTTTTGCGTGCCTGATCCAAAAAAATTTGATTTTCTGAGACCCACAGACTGGACAGGTCTTTGGAATGGGCCTATGGTAATCGCAATAGTGACACTTAAAGCTCTTCTTGATCTCGATGGTAAACCATGGAAACCTGGCAATGTGGGCATGTCACAGCGCTCCCACAGGACCGGCACATGACGAAAGTCGAATAGCCCCGACGGTTAAGTAGAATAATCATCTGCTCCCTCTTAGCCAAAAGTACTTTCTAGTAAGTTAGCAAGGTCATCAGAGAACACTGAATAATTCCCCCGTAGAAGCTCCTCCTTCATATCGACGATAGTCACCTTAGGCAAGGCTTGGTCAAAGATACGTGTAGGCATCTCTAAGAGGGTATAGTCACCCTTCTGGGCCCGGTAATAGGAAGCTACCGATGGCGTAGCAGACCCTAATATTAGGGGGCAGTGATGATATGAGCACGCCATTCAGCTACATTGCGAGCATGGTAACGAACCATATCCTCCTGTTTATAAGAAGGATCATGTTCCTCATCTAACACAATGAGACCTATATCTTCCGCAGGAGCAAAAAAACAGCTGATCGTGCGCCGATTATGATGTGGCTGTCCTTGCGCCGAATTCGTTCCCAGTTATTATTACGCTGGGGCAGGGTAATCTTAGAGTGGAAAAACAACTACCTCGTCCCCAAAAATCTCCACGAAACGTTGGACTATTTGATCTGTTAAGACAATTTCAGGCACTAAGATGATAGCGGTCTTATCCTCCTTAAAGGCACTCTTGAGCGGCTCGGATATAGACCTGAGTCTTACCTGACCCCGTCACACCGTGGAGAAGAAAGGTCTCTTGACGACCATCTTTCATAGCTGCCTGAACAGGCTTAAATACGGAGATTTGTTGAGCCGTCAAAGGCACATCATGACTGGTTATATGGTCAAAATTTGTCTTGGTTGCCGCATATCGTTCCTCTAGACCTACGGGCTCCAATCGGCTGACGGCCTTAATAACAGGACCAGAGAATTCAAGACGCAAGTTCTTCTTAGTTTGAGGTCCATGGTCTAGAAGATATTGGATTAATTTCGCCTGAGCCTTGGCCCGACTAGCTACCAAATCAGGACTAAGCCCTTTCAAGGGGATGAGCCACTCTTCACGAGCAGGTTCGTAAGACTTCATATTTTTGGGTGGTGAAGAGCGGCAAGACCTCCCCATAGGAAATCAAAAAAATAGTGGGACATCTTCTTAGCTGTATCAAGCATTTCTTGCGTAAACCAAGGCTCTTTATCCAGCACCATTTGAATCGTTCGAAGCTTATAAGGAAAAGTCTTATCCGTTTCATAGCAGGAGATAACTAAGCCTTCTTCTCGTTCCGATCTGAGGGGACCAGGACCCGCGTTCCTGTAGCAATAATCCCCATTGATTCAGGCACCTCATAGGTATATGTATCATGCAGTTGTTTGGTCGGTCTATTGAGAATAATCTCAGCTACAATCACCTGGTCCACCTCCTTAATTAAGTCTTTTTATTATAGCATTTTTGCCTAGGGTCTGAGACAAAAACAAGCCCCCTAAGAGAGCTCTCTTAGGGGGCTTATGATCTGATTATAAACCTGCTTCTTTACGTAGAATGTCAGCTTTATCAGTGTGTTCCCAAGGAAGGTCCACATCTGTGCGGCCAGAAATGACCATAAGCAGCAGTCTTGCGATAATGAGGTTTTAAGAGATCAAGCATTTCAATGATACCTGCTGGACGCAAGTCAAAGTGTTTCTTGATAAGTTCTTGAATTTTTTTCTTCCGATACTTTTGCTGTGCCGAAGGTATCCACTAATACGGATACTGGTTTCGCAACGCCAATAGCATAAAGCAACTTGCACTTCACAACGATCTGCCAAACCAGCAGCTACAACATTTTTGCCACATAACGAGTAGCGTAAGCGGCAGAACGGTCAACCTTGGAAGGATCCTTACCGGAGAAGGCACCACCACCATGACGGGCCATACCACCATAAGTATCAACAATAATCTTACGGCCAGTCAAACCTGCATCACCATGTGGACCACCAATTACAAAGCGACCAGTTGGATTGATGAAGTATTTTGTGTTTTCATCAACGAAGTCTGCTGGAAGTACAGCATCAATGACATATTTTTTTCAAGTCTTTTTCGATTTGTTCCCGTGTTACTTCTGGGCTGTGTTGTGTAGAAATAACAATGGTATCAATGCGCTTAGGCACACCATTTACATATTCTACAGTCACTGCGTCTTACCGTCTGGGCGGAGATAGGATAGTGTTATCCTTACGTACTGCAGACAATTGACGGGACAAGCGATGGGCCAAAGAGATTGGCATAGGCATCAATTCAGGTGTTTCATTAGATGCATAGCCAAACATCATGCCTTGGTCACCAGCACCAATCTTATCAAATGCTTCTGCATTACCTTCTTTAACTTCAAGGAGTCGTCAACGCCCATAGCAATATCAGCGGATTGTTCGTCAAGGGATACCAAGACGCCACAAGTATCGCAATCAAAGCCGTATTTAGCGCGGGTATAACCGATATCGCGAATGGTATCGCCGAGCGATACGAGGATGTCCACGTATGTATTGGTAGAAATTTCACCTACTACGTGAACGAGACCTGTCGTCACCAATGTTTCACAAGCTACGCGCGCATGTGGATCTTTTGCGATGATTGCATCCAATACAGCATCGGAGATTTGGTCAGCAATTTTATCAGGATGACCTTCCGTTACGGATTCAGATGTAAAGAACATATGTTTATCTGCCATTATTTCCTCCTATACGAGGCCCTTCGTTAGCTCATGAAGGACCTTCCCATCTTGCGGCAATATTGCCGTCGGAATTAGCACCTTTCCCCTTAGGGGTGGGTTGCTGTAGTTTCACAGGGCCTGTCCCTCCACTACTCTAGATGAGTTAACGAGGTAATTATAGAGTTTTTCATCTAAAAGCAAAGTGTTTTATATCACACTCACGACTTTATTAACCCATAATTACACTCGTCGTTACTTACTAGCTTTTCCGCATAGGCCAAGACCGATTTATAAGCTTGTTGAATAGCAAACACGTAGACTGCCTCACATTTTAATCAATAATCCCTGAAAGGGCCGCTAAAATATGGGCCGCCATTTTGGACCCTTAGTCATGTGGGGAATGACCTCTTGACCCCCATCAGGATAGAGGATGTAACCTTCATTGGTGTCTACATTAAAGCCTCCATCTGATTTAGATACATCATTAGCCACCAACATATCTAAATTCTTTTTGGCCACCTTAGCCTGACCGTAGGCTACTAGATTTTGGGTTTCCGCTGCAAAAGCCTACTAAAATTTGATGACTTTTAGTCTTGCCTAGAGACTCCAAAATATCTGGATTTTTAATCAATTTCAAGGTCATAGATTCCATCTTCTTGATCTTATGGTCTTCTACATGGGCAACTCGAAAATCTGCCACTGCCGCTGCCATGATAACTACATCCACCTGGTCATAACGCGCTTCTACAGCCTCCTTCATGGTTTGGGCGGAATCCACCTTGACGAAGTCTACCCCACTTGGAACTGGTAGCTTAGTAGGGGCCGATACCAAGATAGTCTTTGCCCCTGCCGCTTGTGCCACCTGTGCTAAGGCATAGCCCATTTTACCAGACGAATGATTGCCGATATAACGGACAGGGTCAATAGCCTCTTGGGTACCACCGGCAGTAATGAGATTGTTTTACCCTTTAGCTTAGATAGGGTCATAGGTTTGGCCCACCAAGTTAGCCTCAGCAAGCCACAATCTTTTCTGGATCTGGAAGGCGACCCTATGTCCGTAACCCCACAAGCCAACCAGCCAGTATCAGGCTCTAGAAAATGGTAGCCCTAAATCTCTGAGGCCCATGATATTACGTTGAACGATAGGATTCCGATACATACCACTATTCATCGCGGGACAGATAAATTTAGGAGCCTCTGTAGCCATAATGGTAGTCGATAGCATATCATCGGCAATACCGTTATATATCTTACCAATTATATTAGCTGTAGCAGGAACCACTAAGTAAGCTATCCGCCCTAAGTAGCTAGTGCTATATTGCTCACATTCCAATCATGGATTTCCTCCCACATATCCATGGCCACAGGATGACCAGATATTTTCGCCAAAAAGTCATAGGTGTAGCAATATGGGTGGCGTGTTCCGTCATGACAACCTTAACTTGCGCCCCCTTCTTACGTAGCCGCGATACTACTTCGATGGCCTTATAGGCCGCAATACCACCGGTAACGCCGACGATGATATGTTTATTCTGGAGTGACTGAACCATAACAACCTCACTAGAACGAAGAGAAACCTGACCAAGGCCAGGGTTTCACAAATTACCTATAGAGATATTATTTAATACCTTCTGTTGTACGGATGTATCCGATTTTATCTTCTGCAATTTCATGCATAGCCAAGGATACAGGCTTTTCAGTTGGATGTACAGCTGCCAAGCATTGGTCGCCATCGATCAATTGACGAGCCCGTTTAGCTGCCAAAAGACACCAATGTATACTTGCTGTCAACGCGTTTTTTTCAAGTTCTGTAAGTCTAGGTTCTACCATCATAATGATCAATTCTCCTTGCTATCCATGTACTGTTTGTAAATAAACTGAATTTTTTTCTTTGTTACGACTAATTTTGCAGGATTCTGCCCGTAAAATGGAAGCGGTTTTTCTCCGTCGCCTCATCTAAATCGTCATTAACAACGATGTAATCGTAGCGATGGGCCAAAAGCTAATTCGGAACAAGCCAAGGACAAACGCTTGTCGATGACCTCTTCAGAATCGGTAGCTCGCCCTCGTAGCCGGGCGGACAATTCCGTCAAGGACGGCGGCACAATGTAGATAAAAAAATAGCATCGCTATAACGCTCTTTCACCTGCATAGCCCCTTGAATATCAATTTCAAGGAGAACGCTTTTACCTTGATCTAAGAGATCCATCACTGCTTCTTTGGCGTACCATAGTAGTTGTCGTATACCTTTGCATATTCAAGAAAGGCGTCTTCTTTGAGGAGTTCTTCAAATTCCTCTTTATCGCGGAAAAAGTAATTAACCCCTTCCACTTCGCCTACACGAGGCTGTCGCGTAGTCATAGACACAGAATACGTCAAATTAGGCATTTTCCGCGCGCAAACGGGAACAAATAGTTCCTTACCTGCCCCAGAGGGGCCGGATAAGACAATGAGTAACCCTCTATCTGACATGCTCAGCTCCTAAACTTATTGAACAATGGCGTAGAAATTATTCTACATTTTGTATTTGTTCTCTCACTTTTTCCAGCTCACATTTGAGTTGAACCACACAATCCGTTATGGTCGCATCCGATGCCTTGGAGCCCATGGTATTGGCCTCTCTGTTCATCTCTTGAATAATAAAATCCAACTTGCGGCCGATAGAATTCGATTGTGCTAGTGTGTTTTTCAATTGTATCACATGAGACCTAAATCTTACAATTTCTTCAGTAATATCCGTCTTGTCAGCCAACATGGCCACCTCTTGAAGGAAGCGATCCTCATTGATAGTAAGGTCAGTATCAGCCAGTAGTTCTTGAATTCGTTCCTTGAGGTATCTACTGTAATTATCGATAGCCTTTTGCTTGCGATCATCGATAAGATCAATCATGGATTTCATGTTTCCTAGACGGTCACACATCGGATCCTATAATATCCCTTCTCGGCACCGCATGGTTGAAAGCTGTTCTAGAGCCTGTAGCAGCAGCTAACTACGATTGCTTTAAGGTTTTCATCATCTCTACCTTGATCAATCCGTTGGATCCAATCAGGAGCAATCTGCATGACCGCAGCAGAGGAACTTCCTCAGGAGAAGTATAGAATCCCTCCTCTACCAGCATCTGGCAAATCTGATTCTTCAAGGCCCTATTGATGGTCATCGATTGCTGACGATTGCCGACTTCTTGTAAAGTCACTAGAACATCTACCTTCCCCTTTGAATATAGGAAGAAATCAATTGCCGTAAGTCCCCCTCCACAGAACCTATGCGACTATTAGATTTGATAAAGATATCACAATAGCGAGCATTGACGCTCTTAATTTCTAGGGTACATGACAAACCATCTTCTTCAATGGTAGCACACCCAAAACCTGTCATAGACTTCATGAATCTCCCTCGATTCCCTAGGTTACAGATTTACTTTACTCTTGTATGCCTATTGTAACACTTTCAGAGACCCATAAAAACAGGTATACTAATACTATTAGAAAGGAGGCCCCTATGAATCTCGATGGTCTTGCTATGTCCGTCCTCAAAGGTCAGCTTCAAGATAAGCTCCAAGGCGGACAAGTGCAAAAACTTTATCAAATAGATAAAACTAGCTTAGTCTTTAAGACCCATACCAACCAAGGTAACCAAGACTTGGTTATCACTGTGGGCAATGCACCAGCCCTCTACCTCTCTGACCCTCTCGGACCCTACCTAAGGAACCGACGGGCCTCATCATGTTCCTCCGTAAACACTTGGAAGGGGCACGAATTACCCAGGTGGAACAAATTAATGGAGATCGTATATTCTCTATTTCCTTAGATAAATTAGCCCTGAACGGGGATATCATTACCACCCAGGTTTACATAGAACTTATGGGCAAGTATTCCAATGCTATTTTTCGTACAAGATGGACTCATCCTTGAATCTCTTGTTCACGTTAATCCCTCATGAATCGGGAACGGACCATTGGTCCTAAGTTAATCTACGAACTGCCTCCGAATGCCAACCGGGGATCTATTCTAGAATTCAGTCAAGAGGAGATTAAAGACCTTCTTATTTCCTTCCATCAGGACACTCTAGGCGATAGCATTCGGGCTATCTTCAATGGATTTGGTAAAGTGCACTTTAATGAGCTCCTACACCGCTTAGGAAAAAAAGTAGTCAAGAGGATGTTTCTACCTATAGCCACGATGACTGGAATCGCATAGCTCACATTCTATTTGCCTTCCGCCAAAAGTAGAAAGCAGTCAAAGCCTTTACGTCTATCAAGATACCAAGGGTAAGGAACTCCTATCAGTTCTTCCCCTTAGCCAGGGAAACCTTGCTTAAGACCTATGATGATATATCCCAAGCTATCAGCCAAGATATAGTCCATAAGGGGTCTATCCACACCTCTGACAAGGAGTTGGAAAAAAATTGCTCAAAGCAGCTATCAAGAAGGAAGGTCTACGGCACGAAAAAATCCAAAAAGAACTAGCTGATACTGACAAGAAGGATATCTACAAGCTGTATGGAGATCTTCTCATGATTAATGCCTATCAAACGATTCGCTACCAAGAATCCATCGAATTAGATAATGTTCTAGTAGAACCAATTGAACCTATCACCATTAAGCTCAACCCCAATTTAACACTCACTGAGAATGGTCAACACTATTACAAGCTCTATAACAAGCTTAAGAATCGGATTATCTCTGGTCAATACCAGCTAAAAATCCCAAGAGAAACTCGACTACCTTAACTCCATCTTGTATTCTCTCTCCCTTTCAACCGACCGAGAATCCCTACAAGAAATCAAGAATGAATGCATCGAATCAGGACTCATAAAAATCCAAAAAGCCCCTATCCTATAAGGTTTCCAAGGAAAAACTTTATCACCATTCAAATTCCGGAGGAACCGTCTACATTGGCCGTAACAACCGACAAAACGACTACTTGACCCACCGTTTTTGCTAAACCTAACGATATGTGGTTTCACACCAAGGGCCTCCAAGGATCCCACGTCATCCTAAGAACCGAGCAGGAAATGGATGATGATCTTATTTCAAGGTAGCCCAATACGCGGCTTACTACTCTAAGGGACAAACATCCTCGGGTAGAGGTAGATTATACGCTAGTACGCAACATCAAAAAGCCACCTGGGTCCAACCCAGGCTATGTTACCTTTTCCACCAATCAAACCATGTATGTCCAACCGGTAAAGCCTGAAAGCATAGATGCATAATCTCATCAAAAACAGGTAATAAGAAAAGGCACTCATAAATTGATATGTACCCCTTTACTAGACAACCAGTAAAGGGGTATTTTCATGAGATATAGTTATAAAAATCCATTCACATGCCATTGCTAGCAATTCAAAGAGACCCCACATACCTTATTTTTCTTGGTCTTCTTTCTTAAGGGCCCTTTTTCCAAAAACTCTAGCCACATATGATGGATAACTATGATAGGGTGCTTGAGGAGGAGACGAGGTCCAGCATAGCGCATGACCTGGCGGATAGTCTCTCTCTTCAGGAGCGTAACAATGAACCTTACAATTAGAGCAGAAGGTCTTAGAGGCCATGAAGGGCATTGACGAATTCGACTTTGAGCGTAGGCATCTAGAGCTTGGCATTCAGAACACATATTATTAGCATTCTTAGATCTACCCTTATGCTTGTCGTGACAGTAGAGTTGTATTAATTCAGTTACTACCACTGCTTCAAGGTTTCGTTTATCTTCAGCTTGCGACTGAGTCCTGGCCATCTAGTCTACCTCCCCCAAAAACCTATGAAAAAGGATCGCCCAAGCGATCCTTGTGCTGACCCTAGTATAAGTCAGTTATAACTGTAAAACTATGATTTATAGTACTGGACATGTTGTATAATAAATATATTAGACACCAAAAATCCAGTGTATAATCAAACGAAAGACAGAAATTAGGATGATTTCTTCACAGATAAAGTGAAGGGATCCTTCCATACCTTCGCCTACACGGCTTAAACCGGATCTATAATTGATTTTCATAAGGATATCCTTCCATGACAATAGAATTACTCTTGCTAGAAATGCTTAAAACGCATTTCCATAGCAATTATTCTTTAAGTTAATTTTAACACAAAACCGTTTTATTGACCACATTATTAAATATAGACTCACCAAGTATGATCAAATTATCTGCATCGCCCTCTTTTCTACTATGTCTATCATAGCTTCCTATGCAGGTGTACCTGTCAATGACGCCCCTAGCCAACTCTCGTATGGTGGGCATCATGGCCGCGGGTCTTATAGCGGGTCCTCAGGTAGGGGTTTCCGTTGGCATTATAGCTGGTGTACACCGATACTTTTTGGGTGGTTTCTCCGCCTTTGCCTGTGCTGTTTCTTCCATTGTAGAAGGGATTATTTCCTCCATCATTTACCGTTTTTATCCAGACCGGTCCATTCCTCCCTATATTACATTTTGCCATAGGTGCCTTGACGGAAATGGTACAAATGGCCATTATTTTGGGGCTCGCTACCCTTACGAGGAGGCAGTCAATCTTGTCAACAACATAGCTGTCCCTATGACTCATAGCGAATGCCATCGGCCTCACCCTATTTATGCTCATCATAGAAAACGCCAAGGCATTCCGGGAAAATATCGTAGCCAAGCAATCTCATACCATTCTTTCCATCGTAAAAAACAGCCCCTTCTCCGTAGAGGCTTAGACCCTCAAGGAGCCGACCAAAGTGGTAAAAATCATCAAACGCATGACTGGATATGATGCTGTATCCATCACCAATGATAAGGAGGTCTTGGCCTATGTAGAGTGGAACGGGACCACCATGGCCCCCAATGTAAGCACAATCTAACCCGTCTTACCTACCGAGCTTTGGAAAACAATACGGTTCAAATAGCGGAAACCCATAGAGATATCGGTTGTCACCATCCAGGCTGTACCCTATCCTCAGCCATCATAGCCCCTCTTCGTATGCACCACAAGGTAATCGGCACACTTAAGCTCTACTATGCCCATAAAAACCGGCATATGACCCCTATCGATAAGTCTTTTGCAGAAGGTCTTGCCGGCCTTTTTCTCTACCCAACTAGAACTAGCAGAAGTAGATAAGCAGGCCCAAGAAGTTGAACGGGCCAAGATGCAAGCCCTCTACGCCCAAATCAACCCCCACTTTCTCTTTAACACGCTTAACACCATAGCCTCCCTTATTCGGACCAATCCTGAACTAGCCCGCCAAGTCTTGGTTAAATTTTTCTAACCTCTTCCGCTTTACACTCAATATACAGGTAAAAATTATCAGCTTCAGCCAGGGTGGGAACATACTAGAGGCTTTTTTTGGATATAGCCCAAACTCGACAAGGGGATAAGATGAAGGTTGTCACCAAGGTACCTAGTGATGTAATGACCTGCTCAGTTCCTTCTCTCATCCTTCAACCCCTCATTGAAAAATGCTATTAAGCATGGTCTACAACCCCTTTCCCAAGGCGGTACCATCACCATCAAAAGCCACCCGAGATGATCATTTTCATACCTATCCGTATCAGATAACGGTGTAGGATTTAAAGAAGTTCCTAGTAAATACCTTCGATCTATACATAGCAAGGATGGTCAACATGTGGGCCTTAAAAATGTCCACGACCGTCTCATTGGTCTCTATGGACCAGACTACGGTCTCCATATTGAGACAGCCCCTCATAAAGGGACTACCATTTCTCTAACAATTCCACAGGAGTTAACCCATGATTAGAACTATCCTAGTAGATGATGAGCGTCCAGCCTTAGACGAACTCAACTACCTACTCACCCAGAACTACAAATCTGATATTGAAGTTATTGGTATGGCTGATACCGCCCAAGAGGCTCTCAGCCGTATCACAAAAGAACAACCTGATCTTGTCTTTTTGGACATACAAATGCGAGGCTTTACCGGTCTAGAATTAGCTGACCTGATTCATAATACGTCCCTAAGACTCAAATTATCTTCGCCACAGCCTATGATGAATATGCTCTTAAAGCCTTTGAATTAGAGGCTACAGACTACATAGTTAAACCCATTGAAGATGACCGCTTAGCACTTGCCATAAAACATGTTAAACACAAACTAAGCCTCTACCAAGATAATCAAGGAACTTCAGATAAAGTTATAGTAAGTCCGTCCCCTGACTTTTCCTCGCATAAGATTCCCGTAGACTACCAAGGGCGAATTCTTCTCATCAATATCAAAGATATCATGTATATCTCCTCCGAAACTGGAAGCGTAGAGATTCATACCAAGAAAGCTATCTACTCAACTAATAAGACCTTAACGGACTTACAAGATAAACTGGCTAAGAATTCCTTCTACCGCATCCATCGTTCTTACATTGTTAATCTCCATGAGGTAACAGAGGTTGTCCCTTGGTTTAAAAGGGACTTACTGAGTCAAGGTACCAGATGTGGATCCATCTGGACACCCCTGCCTAGCAACTCTGCCTATCTCTAAGGCCCAAGTTAAAGCAATCCGAGAATACCTTGGTTTTATGATTTATAAAAACATAACAAAAGAGCTCCCTCTAACGAGGGAGCTCTTTTATTAGAAAAAGGTATTAGCTAATTGAGCTTATAAATTTGGATGAGCTGTGTAGTAATCATCTTCAAACTTGCGTTCTTCAGGATAGTTCTTTTAAGTAGTCTTCTTCGACTTCTTTTTTTCAGTACGGTAGTCTTGAGGAATACCAGACAAGCGAATCCAGCTACGAATAGCTTCAACAACTACGATAGCAACCAAGATGAGCATGATCAAGGAAATAATTACCAAAGACCATTTAGCTTGTGGGATGTAGTTTGTGAAGATATTGAGATAATCCGCATATACTGTAATCACAGCCATGAAGACAAATGGAATACCTGTTACCCAAGCATAGCGTTTGTGACCCAAGCGCATGATAACAGTTGTACCAATAGCGAGACCCATAGTTGCTAACAATTGGTTGGATACACCGAAGAGTGGCCAAATAGTACCGATGTTACCTTGGAGTACCAAGTAACCCCACAAGGAGGATACGATAGCAGCACAGAGATAAACACCAGGAAGGAAGTGTGGGTTACCCAATTTAGGGAATACAGGAGCAATTAATTCTTGCAACATGTAACGGGAAACACGTGTACCAGAGTCGATCAATGTCATGATGAACAAAGCTTCGAACATGATACAGAAGTGATACCAGTAGCCCATAAGGTGATCCATGCCAGGGATACGGGAGAAGATATGAGCCATACCAACGGCAAGGGATACAGCGCCACCAGGACGGTGCATCAAGTCTTCACCAATCATGGAGGACAATTGAGGCAATTCATGAACATTGATGCCCAAAGCTGCCCAAGATTGTGCAGAAGAGTTAATTGCAAAGTAATCGTTTGGATGCAATGCTGTTGCAGCAATCAAAGCCATCATAGCGATGAAACCTTCAGTCAACATAGCACCATAACCGATAGGAAGCATTTCTTTTTCGTTTGTCAACATCTTGGGTGTAGTACCAGTAGATACAGTAGCATGGAAGCCAGAGATGGCACCACAAGCGATGGTGATGAATACGAATGGAATTACGGAACCAGTCAATACTAGCCACCACCCCATACATAAGCGGACATTGCAGGCATTTGGATGTCAGGCATTACAATGATAATACCAGAGCCAAAGCCCCAATAGTACCAATCTTCATGTATGTGGACAAGTAACCACGTGGCGCCATGAGGAGCCATACAGGAAGTGCTGCTGCGAAGAAAGAGTAAACAGCAAGCATCATAAGGATTTGTTCACGATCCCATGTGAACCAGCTAGCAATGGAAGATTCAGCGATATCTGGGCCAAAGATTACAGCGGCGAAGATCAAAGCGATACCAATGACAGTTGCTTCAGTCATAGCACCTGGACGGATATAACGAAGGTGAGAGACCTACGAAAATCGCGATAGGAATAGTCATGGAAACTGTGAAGAAGCCCCAAGGAGAGTTTTCCAAGGAGTTTGCTACTACAGCAGCCATACCTGCCATGGTGATAATGAGCAAAAGCCAATGTGGAAATCATTGTTGCCATGCCAGCTACGCCAGAGATTTCTTCTTTAGCGATATCGGCGATAGATTTACCATCATGACGAACGGATGCAAAGAGCAATACGAAATCATGAACAGCGCCGGCTAATACACAGCCAATCAAAATCCACAATGCACCTGGCAAATAGCCAAATTGTGCGGCAATAACAGGGCCTACCAAAGGACCAGCACCAGCAATAGCTGCAAAGTGTTGACCAAAGTTAACCCATTTGTTAGTTGGTACATAGTCACCGCCATCGTTAATACGAACAGCAGGAGTTACACGATTTGTGTTCAAGGACAAAAACACGTGTAGCCATGAATGCACCATAGAAGCGGTATGCAATCATCAAAACACAGGCTGAGATGATTACTAAGTAAATACCATTCATTTGCATGATACAAACCTCCCTAACACATCTAATACCTTTACTTCTTCTACGCTTATAGTATAGCCCTATTATCTTTTGAGAAAATGAAAAAGCCCTAAATGGAATAAAAAAAGGGGGTAAACAGTAATAAAAAAATCACAGTGAATGGAAATGGGCATAAAAATACCCCCAAACTAGGGTCTGGCGGGCATTTTCCATCATATTTAAACTCTTATTTATGAGTATCCTCTGTATGAGCAGATTGGCGAAGGGATTCGCGATTTTGTCGAATGGATTCCAGGTTTTTCTAAGTTGGATTCCACGTATTTCAATACATCGGCCCCATATTGAACGGAAGAGTTGCGAAGTTCTTCAGAGGATTTATTAGCATTAGCAATAATTTCATTAGCTTGTTCTTGCGCTGCTTTTTACGATTTCAGATTCAGCAGTCAACTTACTAATGTATTCCTTCGCTTGTGCAATGAGATCTTCTGCTTGTTTTTTTAGCGTCTGCCAAAACAGCATCCTTTTTCAGCCACAATGCGGCGAGACTCTTCCAGTTCCAAAGGAAGAGATTCTTGGATAGAGTCGATGATGCGCATCATTTCGTCTTCTTCTACCATACGTTTTGTAGTCATTGGAATGCGATTGCTGGTTTCAACTAGTGTTTCCAACTCTTCTAACAATTGTTCTGTGTTCATTGTGAGATCTCCTTACTTTTACATTAGCTTGACTGCCAAATTTAGCAATCACCTTATCTTTTACATAATCTGGTACAAGACCATCCATCTTTCCACCGAATCTTGCCAACTCCCGAATACCCGTGGAGGATACAAACATATACTCATGGGAGGTCATGATAAAGACCGTTTCAATGTCTGGATCCAGGTACTTAGCATAGGCAGCTCGTTGGAATTCATATTCAAAGTCCCCTACGGCGCGAAGACCGCGGAAGACGATTTGACCTTTTTCTTCTTTCACAAAGGTATTGAGAAGACCTGGGCAAAATTTAACTTCTACATTGTCTAAGTGAGCCAAAGCATGTTCCAACATGTCAATGCGCTCCTCTTTGTAAAGGTTCCCCCACTCTTACCTTTGGTTAACGGAGACTGCAACAATGAGCTTATCTACTAACTTAGCAGATCGCTCAATGATATCAATATGTCCATTTGTTACAGGATCAAAACTTCCTGGACAAACGCCAATGCGCATGGAGGCACTTCCTTTCTCAGGCAATTTGTTGACAATATGTCACCATAGTATAGCCAAATTTTTTTGCTCTTTAATGACTTCCCAACCATCTGGCAAATGAATAGCCCTCATCCTTGTGGTGTTCCAATAGTAGGAAGCCGTCTTTAGCCAATAGATCATAGTCTACAACCAACTGAATGGTCGCTTCAATATATCCCTTTTGGTAAGGAGGATCTGAAAAAATCAAATCGAAGCTTTGCCCCTTGAGTCGCGGACCTAGGGCTAGCTAACTTACAGGGCAAAAACCTGCAAGCGGTCATCCACCTTACAGTGAATAGCATTAGCTCGAATACACTTTTCCGTACGTACATCCACGCATAGAGCCTCTGCTGCCCCTCGACTAAGGGCTTCAATAGCAACAGCCCCCGTTCCAGAAAAAGAGGTCTAAAACCCGCTTTCCGTAGAGACCACGATGAGCCAATACATTAAAAACGCTCTCCCTCACCCGGTCCAAGGTAGGGCCTAGTATCCAATCCCTTAGGGGCTTGGATGGTATGGCCTTTAGCAGTCCCTGCAATAATACGCATGGATAAACTCCTTGTAAAGAATACTTTTTAATTATAAGGTATTGGACGCAGATTTTTCAAAATATTTCTAGATTAGCAGATGAAAGCATTCAGACTGAGGATAAATCTAGGAGACAGAAAATGTAGTAGATAGCCTACTGCTATTGATAAGTGTCTCTTAATGAGACTCAACCTTAATCTCTCGAGTCATCAATTCCTCTAACCCTTCTCTAGGGGTTAACCCCTCATAGAGGACTTGATAAAGAGCTCTTGTAATAGGCATGTCTATCCCCTTTTGACTGGCTATTTTATGAACAATAGAAACAGCATTAAACCCTTCTACAACCATATTGGTTCCAGCGAGAATATCAGCCATAGTCTGTCCTTCAGCCAGAGCTTGGCCTGCATTGCGATTACGGGAGTGGCGACTGTTACAAGTAGCAATAAGATCACCCATACCCGCAAGTCCAGCATAGGTCTCCCTCTTAGCCCCTTGTGCTAGACCAAAACGAGTCATCTCATGGAGGCCCCGCGTCAAGAGTGTGGCCTTTGCATTATCACCTAAGGATAGACCATCAAGAATGCCCCCTGCCAAGGCGATAATGTTCTTAGTGGCCGCTGCTAGCTCAACACCCTTAACATCATCAGAGGCGTACAGGCGGAAACTAGGACTGGCCAGAGTATGGCAGACCGCTTGAGCAATATCCATAGAATCTGCAGCCACCACTGAAGCGGCTGGCAAGTTACGAGAAATTTCCTCCGCATGGTTAGGCCCAGATAAAGCCGCCACATAAATGCCTAAACCGGTCGTTTCCTCTCTTACCACATCTGTAAGAAGCTTGGCAGAAGATCCCTCTATCCCCTTAGAGCAAAGGACTAAAATAGCCCTCGCTTCTAGGGTAAGGCCGGATACTCTGAACCGTTTGCCTTACATAGGTAGAAGGTGTCACTAAGAGAACTAGTTTAGCCTCTTTTTAGGGCAAGCTCTAAATTAGATACTATACGCAAGTCTTCTGGCAAGCTTACACCTGGCAAATAGTCCTTATTTTCTCGGTTTTGTACCATAGTATGAGCGGCTTCAGGACGCCGGCAATGAGAGTGGTATCATTCCCACCAGCTAGGGCTTTCAAGGCTAAGCTGTACCCCAAGAACCAGATCCAACAACTGTTACTTTCATGACTTATTATCCTTTACCCGCTCTACCTTAAGTTCCTTACCGGACAGAAGCCGTATAATGTTATCTCGGTGACGGAGGATGACAAAGAGAGCTGCTAAAGCCCCAAATCCTACATACCACCAGGATTGACCAGTCAAAAACATAAGGAGAGGAACCGCTGCCGCTGCAATAATTGAGCCTAAAGATACTAACTTAGTTGGGTAAACAATGATGCCCCAGATGGCAAAACAAATAACGGCTACTAGAGGCGATAGGGCGATAAGAACACCTAATCCCGTAGCTACACCGCGACCACCTTTAAACCCTAAAAAGATTGACCAGTTATGACCTACCATAGCCAAAATACCACCTAAAATAGCAAAGGCAGGACCATAGGAAGCCAATAAGAAGACCCCAATCGCCCCTTTAAGGGCATCACAGATAAATACAGGAAGAGCCGCTTTAGGCCTAGGACTCGGTAGGTATTCGTGGCACCAATATTCTTAGATCCAAATTGGCGAACATCTGTCCCAAATAGTCCCTTTCCATAATCAACCCAGAGGGAATCGAGCCTATAAGATAGGCCAAGATTACATATACAATCATCATAGCATCCATTAATCTTCATCGTCCCTTTTCTTACCACGAAGGATCAAGCGAATTGGTGTCCCTTCAAAGCCGAAGGATTCCCGCAAGCGGTTTTCTAAGAACCGCATATAGGAGAAGTGGATCAATTCCGGTTCATTAACAAAGAGGATGAAGGTTGGTGACTTAACTGAAGCTTGGGTCATGTAGTAAATTTTAGGCGTTCGACCTGCTCGGCTTGGCACAGGGGTTGACCATTTGCGCATCGGACAAGAGTTGGTTGAGAGTCCCTGTGGATACGCGGCGGTATTGTTGTTCAGAAACAAACTTGAGTACATCTGCTAATCGGTGAATCCGTTGTTTTTGTCAAAGCAGATACAAATAGAACTGGTGCGTATTGGAGGAACCCCAATTCATCATAAATGTCCTCTGTATAGCGTACGGTAGTCTATCATCCTTTTCTACTAGGTCCCACTTGTTAACTACGATGACCATACCCTTACCAGATTCATGAGCATAACCAGCAATTTTCTTGTCTTGTTCCGTCACACCGTCTGGTCCATCCAAAAACGAGGACAACGATATCAGCCCTGTCTACAGACCGTAGAGAGCGAACGATGGAATAGCGTTCCACGGCTTCTTCAATTTTAGCCTTGCGTCGCATACCCGCTGTATCGATGAGAACGAACTTTTGTCCTTCATGAGTCCAATGAGTATCGATGGAATCCCGGGTGGTGCCAGCTACATCAGATACAATAACCCGGTCTTGGCCCAAGAGTGCATTAGTCAAGGAAGACTTGCCCACATTAGGACGACCAATCAAGGCCACATGGATAGTGTCCTCTTCATCAACTTGAGTTCCTACAGGCGGGAAGTTCTTCACTACATCATCAAAAAGGTCTCCCAAGTTCATAAGGTTCTTAGCGGAAATCCCAATAGGATCCCCAATGCCCAAGTTGTAAAAACTCCCAAATGTTGGCTTCTTGGTTGATAGAGTCAATCTTATTGACAACCAAAATGACAGAGCTTACCGGATGTGCGAAGGATATTAGCGACCTCTTCATCAGCTGGGACAATACCCTGTTTGCCATCGACTACAAAGAGAATTACATCTGCTTCTTCAATGGCCAATTGCGCTTGAAGACGCATCATTTTAGGATGACATGACTTTGTTCGTTAACAAACTCAATCCCCCTGTATCAATCATTGTAAACTCGCGATTGAGCCATTCTGCATCAAAAATAGATACGGTCACGGGTTACGCCTGGAATATCCTCTACGATGGAAATCCGTTTATTTACAATGGCATTAAACAAGGTAGACTTGCCCACATTAGGGTCGGCCTACAACTGCTACTAATGGTTTTGCCATCTTTATCACCTCGTAAAAATATGCATTAAATATCAATTTATTTTTACCATATGGCTTTTTCACATAAAAACTGGCCCAGTCGGTGTATTACACCGGCTGGACCAGTCCTCTGCACTAAGCTTTGACAGGCGCTATATTATTCAGCGTCTTCGGAAGTTTCTTTTGCTTCCATCAATTCAGTCAATGCTAGGCCCAATTTCTTTTCGTCTTTGTTGAAGGAAATTACTTTCACTTCTACATCTTGACCGCGAGTCAAGTAGTCTTCCACTTTCGCATTACGTTGTTTTGTAATTTGGGAAATGTGGAGCAAACCTTGGATAGCATCATTAACAGCTACAAATGACCGTAAGCTACCAAGCGAACAACTTTACCATTGATTACATCGCCTACGTGAATTGTTTCTTCAGCTTCGTCCCAAGGGATTTAGTCAATGCTTTCAAGGACAAGGACAATTTGTTAGTTTCTGGATCGAAGGATTGGAGTTTAACTTCGATTTCTTGACCAACGGAGAGAACGTCCTCAACTTTTTGATTTTTTTGCCAAGAAATATCGGAAATGTGAAGGAGGCCTTCAATACCGCCGATATCAACAAAAAGCACCGTAAGGCATGATTTTTGCGAACAATACCTTGGTAGTTTTCGCCAACTTTGATGTTTTTCAAAGCTTCAGCCAATTTAGCTTGGCGTTCAACTTCAATACGGCACGACGGGAAAGAACCAAACGGTTTTTCTTTTCATCGATTTCAAGGATCTTAACTTCGAATTCTTCGCCTACAAGATTATCAAAGATTTTACGAAGTGAACATCGCCTTGGGACAATGGAATGAAGCCGCGCAAGGATTTAACAGTTACTACCAAACCAGCTGGGATAGCATCGATACCTTTACATACGATTGTTTGATCGTTGTCTTGTGCTTCATGAACATAAGTCCAGTCTTCGTCTTTAGCAAGGCGAGTGATGGAAAGGTATGTTGGGTTATCTTCTTTGATGTGGTTCATGATAACCGCTTTAATTTCTTGCCCTTCTTTGAGCACGTCTTTGGCAGAAGCAGGTGCTGGGTAAGAAATTTCGGATTTATTCAAAACAGCTTCTGTTTTGGACCCGATGGAAAACGTATGCGCGGTCGTCTTCTACGAGTACTACAGTACCAACTACCACGTTACCTTTCTTAAGTTCTTCTTGCTCAGATTGTAAAAATAATTCTTCAAATGTTTGCATTGTCTCAATGACCTCCTTAATAATCCAGTCAGGCGTTGATGCGCCGGCTGTGACACCTACTGTTTGAACCGTTGCAAACCAGCTCAATTGTAATTCAGCAGCTGTCTCGATGTGGTACGTTGTACAGCTAACTCACGACACACTTCTGCCAAGCGATTCGTGTTGCCGGAATTTTTTTGCCACCTACCACGATCATAAGATCTACGTCTTTTGCCAATGCTACTGCAGAGTTCTGCCGCTCTTGGGTAGCGGTGCAAATGGTTTCGTATACCTTAAGATCCTTAGATTTAGTCTCTAATATGTCTATTATACTTCTAAATTTAAATTGTGAAAAAGGTGGTTTTGTACAACACCCCCATTTTTCTACCATAGGTAAATTTTGGGCGCTTTCCTCATCTTCTAGTATTATACCATGATTACCTGCCCATAAGTTGTGCTGGGATGAGGAAGCTTTATAAAATGCCTGTAAACCAGAAAAATGAGTTCGTCCTGAACGCACTACAATTTAAATTTAAGTATATTGAAGACTAAATCTAAGGATCTGGGCTATGCAACCGTTACCGCGCAGAGCGGCGAAACTCTGCGGCGGCATTGACATGAATCATGATCGTGTTGGTGGCAAGTCCGGCAGCACAGAATCTTTGGCAGGGTGTGGGCTGAGATGACTGTTGGCTAACTGCTGAGCCACAGTGACGGTTTGACGTCAGCAATGGTGTAATGCGCTCGGCATCAACGACGACCAGGGTCGGTGGTTGTCTCAGGCATTGAGGAGTATTTTGATCTGAGCAAGCAACGATGATTGTGCTGTGGCTGCTCGTGGTGACCTGAAACAGGCTGGGCACGAATAAGTCGAAATTTCTGCCGGCTGTACTGCCAGTATCGAAGAGCGAAAGCGGCGGGTTATCATGAACCCGTAAAGGCAACCAGCCTTTCCGTCACTCTGTACTAGGTAATTCAGACGTTCGTGACTGAACAACGATCAAGCGCAATCCGTATGTAAAATGACGATACTATCCCAGCACGAACCAGTGGCTGGTGAGTCTTGGCGCGGCGCTCATTCCGACCGATACGGGCGTTCACTCGTGAGTAATGCTGTGGAGGTCGGTAGATCGCGAAGTGGGTGTTAACTCCCTCGTGTGGGGTTGAACGCCAAGTAGATGACTGAGCTGGCGTTTGTCAGGGAGATGACTTCGGGTGCAGTGGCACGTTGATCGACGTTGAGGCCTCGGCCACCGTTTCCGATGTTCTTGACGAAAATCAGACGGTTCGTGATCGAAATCGATTCTTCGATCAGTGCTAGTGCTTGATATGACGTGGGCTAATCGCGGGACTGACTGAAGAGGCAGATGCACGTGGTGATGTGTGAGGATGTTAAACGACGACGCGGTGTGATGGCATCAGCTGCTCCATTTCCCAGTGAGCGCTGATGCGGGGTGGAACTGACTCGCGGTGGTGAAGTGATGAGCCTACTCGGCAAAGACGAAATTGAACTGGTGACTGGAGGCCGCTTTCCGGGCTTTGCGGGTCTGGCGCCTGTCAACAGTGCAGAGACGGTCCGGCAGTGTAATACCGACTGGGCAATTTACGTGGAAAAACCTATGTGGGCGGTGGTTAATGCATATTTACGAATGACAAGATAAACCGACCAGTAACGGTTAGCCAGGCCGACAAATGCGGTGTGCCGTTATAAGCAGTTCATCGTGAGATTCAGGCGTGACCCGTGACCGCCGTATGTTACCCGATGACAATCACCGGTTTAATGATGCGAGACGGTTGACGAACGAAGGGGCATCATGTCGTCAAAATGACCGTCTTCGAAAGCGCGCAGTGACTTCGTTGACGAATGTGTTCTCTTTGTGGTCGATGACAGCGAAACGATGTCCCCAGCCGGCGAAGATAAACTCGACGGCTGGCTTTCATTTTGATTTAAGATGACTCTATCAAGAAGCAACATTGAGGGATACAACGGGCGACCGAGATCTGTTCCAGACTCCCGCCAGGCTGCCGAGCAGGAGACTGCTGGATGTGATGACTTCGCGCAAAGACTCAGACGATGAAGAGGACATATCCGTAACCGGCCTGATCAGTCGTCTGACTGGCCACTGTGAGCCAGGCTCGGGATGACCATATCTGATGTGGCACCACCGGACCATCGATACTCTGAACTTTGAGACAAGATTCTCATCGACTGCAACTGGTAGCCGACGAGCAAAAATGAAACCGTGTTTTGACCGTTCATCTCTACGATCTCTGTGGGCTGAGGCTGACCGTTGTCTCGTTTAATGAACCCGAACGCAGTGGCGACGGAGCAAGACGAAAAACCGGTTATGTGGCGTCGGCAATTCGCTGGTGAACTAATGAAAAGATGGGCTACCGTACACCACGAAGGACATTTATGGTAAGTTCGCCAATACGCGCCAGTTGTCTCTTTAAACAACGGATTCCGCCGATCCAACAGATGTGCTGGTTCGTTCACGAACAACAGCTCTGCGGCGAGTTCGGCAACTCTTGTCTGGCGCAAATGTCGACCTGTGTAGCCGGCGCGATCGAACATAAAGTACTGCGACGAAAGCCAAGCCGCCGGCCTTCATCCTCTTTGTTAACCGAACCGGGTGTTGCTGCGGTTGGCGAAAACACGCGGAATCGGCACGAAAGGACACCGATGTCGCCGTGTTAAGGGACGATGGTAATGAATGCTATGACAACATGTAATCTTAACACATCGCGAGCTCGATTGAATATGAGCGGGAACGGATGTTCGCCAATTGGATCTGCGGTGATGATTGCCGCAATACTACCGGTCTGGTGGCTCTCCTGTTCTGTGGGCCTGAGACGTTGGTCGCTAAACCGAACTCGCCTTTGTGACACAGGTGTTCGGCTATGTTGGGTCATGAGCAGTCGGCTGGGGTTTAAGGCAGTGCGCGGTGGCTTACGAGACAGGTGTATCGCCTCTGATGGCCACGCCGTCTGGGCGTCGTGTTGCTGGACCAGTATCTTTGGAGCTCGGTGTGCGGCGGTGGCCATTCCTCGTTGTTCGGTGTTGGGGACGCTGGCGCTCTGCTGTCCGGTGGCTGTCCGTTGAGAACGGGCGGGGCGGTGGGAGCCTCGGTCGTGAGGTTGAATGATTAACGGTGCGGCGTGGCTGGCTGGTGAGGGTCTGCCTCTGTTGACGGGTCCTGAGCCGCTCGCTGGGGTGGGCTCGGTGGGCGTAGCGCGAAGGGCTGCGTGTCAGTTGGGCTTGCCCCTGGGGCTAATCGGACCTCTTCAGTGGGCACCTTCTACCCTGTCTGAGCAATGGACGTGCCTGAACGAGGCTATTTGGTCAGCACAACTCTGAGGATGAAGGATGTTCTCAACTCTTGCAGATGATGACGGAAGGAAACGGTTGGGCGTTTATCGGCGTGCTAATCAATTTCTTCATGCGGAAGACATAAAGCCGACTACCGGCCTGCCTCGACGGTGACTGCGAACTGGATGGCAACTCGGCGGTCTGCTGCTCTGGCCGGTCTGGTTCCTTACTGTGCCTGCGATGAGGTGTTGATAACGGCGGCTGCTGGGGCGTGTCTGTGGCGACGGTCTATCGCCAGGTGAGTAATGCAAGGCCGCAACGCGGGCGAGATGATCTGGCGCAGAGGCCAGGACTAACTGGACTTGCGGTATGGGCGTGCTGCTGTGACGGTCGCCCGCCCGTAATCGCAGTGCAGGCAGCTCGGCTGAAGATGAACTGTAATCTTCAGAATAATGTCGGACGGGGGACTTTGTCTGTTTCATTGTTCATAAATAGCCGGTCAGGGATAATTGTGTAACCAGGCTCTTTATCAGAATCACTCTGTGGTTAACAGAGAAAGAGGTTGAAAATTGAGCGACTCCGAAGATGAAGGACCGAGGTCATTGAAGACGCCCATCAGCCAACGTGGTATACCGTTCTGTCTCTGAACATCTCGGTCTGGTGCTAAACTGCTTAATCTGGGGAATATTTAATCAAATCAACTCGCCAAATTAGTATTCTTGAGGTTTATCCATGCGTCAACCGAGGGTTTAAAACCTGCATCAAGCCCCAGAGATTGAACAAACCGCAGCAGACGGTGAAAGAAGCGACACAATGTGTCATCGTGGAAAGCGGGCTGGGCTCTTTTCTGAGACGAGCTGTTGCTGACTGATCGAGGCATGAAATCTGTCGTGGATGCGTGCGAAAAGTGTGTTCAGCGTGCCTGTTCGCTGTGGTGGATGACCGCGCGGGTTTGCCGCAGACCAGCGTTCGAGGCAAGCTTTCGTTGTTTTTCCTCACCAAAGGAATATGAAGCGACCATTCGGTGGTTATGGTATCCTGACAATGGTGACTGAACGCCACAGACGGGCATTCCGAATGTTGAGGAAAGTCAAATGAAGCAAAAAGTTATTTTATATGTTGACATGTGTGCCTGAAAGGCCTCCGTGCGTTGGCGTTTGACCGGAAAGTTACGATCACTGTAACTAATGGACATATTATCGTTGAGCGATCTGCTAGTACAGTGAATAAAAGCTCGTTATTACTGATCCTGTAGTGAAGGAGCGCATGACATCGACGGGCAACTCGCCAGGTGCAATGAAGTTAAATTTTGCCGTCTTCTCAGCTACTTCAATGAAAAGCCGTCGTCTTCCGCGATAACGTGAATTCAACGAGCTGCTGTAGTACCTGGTCGAACGATGAAACGTCATGATATATGTGTTTGTCCTCCGCGAATGACTGGGGTTAACGAATTCGATATGGATGATGCTTGTACCGGGTATGTAAAAGATGGGCGACCGCTAAGTTGGCAGTCAGCGGTTGAGCGTCATTCAATGACTACAAACGTATGATGAAGAAGACGAAGCTGATGCGCATCGCTCTATCGAAATCTTCGCTGGAACTGGAGAGTGCTCGCCATTGGCGTAACGAAAAGAGGTCTTTGTTTTAACGGACGCTGCGTGAAGCGGGCGTGCGCAAGCGAAGAGGGTACGATGAGTTGACTGCTGGTCCTGAAGTCATCAAAAGCAGCGGGCTGGTATTGCTGACAATAAATCGCGGCTCTGCTGCGATGTGATGTCGTGAGTCAGCAGAAAAACGCGGAATCCGTTCGACAAAATCGCGAATCACTAAGCCAATCTCGCCACGGAAGGATACTCGCAAATGAGTTTAAATAGCGATGAGCCCGCGAACTGGTTTGAGGTATTTTGCCCATTCCATTCACTATTGTTGCCCTTTTTATTCCGTTGGGGGCACTATTTTCTCCAACTCAACCAGACTGCTCTGCCTATAGCGTGGAAAGGAGAAGGCGAATGTTGGAAGGTTCAGCCGTGGTATTGCTGATGACGACGATTGCATGCCGCCTACCGTTCATGTTGCGTCGAACGCAAATCGTGTATCTGTCGGCGATGACGTGTTATGTGCCGACGGCAAATGGGTTGGCACGGTCGCGCTTGCGGCGTGCTGGTAACTGGTCGCTGTTGAGCTGTGCCGCGCAGACGGCTTTGTTGCCATTGTGAACCGGCTGATGTGGCCGGCTGACCATGTTCGTGACCTTTCTTTACCTCCGTCGCTTGATGGCAAATCGCCCGACCGCTGAAATCTCTGGCGGCGCTGACGCAATGTTCCATTGGCTGCTCATTATCACCGTAAACGATATGGCTGCTGTGGTAACATACGAACTCGCGAACCATGACTATTCTATCGCATTCGTGGTCTCTACCGCTAGTTATATCGTCCGGTGCTGTAACTGAAGCAACGTCGTTATTAAACGCGATCTTCGCTGTCGACGGCTGAATAGCGAATCTTCCGTGCTGATTGCAGCGGGATCGTGTTTCATCATATGATAACGCTGTTCTCTTTCTTCGCGCGCACTCTGTGTGTCTCGCCCGTACTTGTGAAGACAGTACTGAGGCTTTTGTGTGTCGACAATCAATGCTACATGTCGCTGCTGTATGGGGTGATGACAATGACTGGTTCCTGGTGTTCGTGATAATCACCATCGCGGTAATTCGCCTCTGGCGTACTACTGTATCACGGTACTACACCCTGGTGACAAACGAAAAATAACTTCTATCGACGTAATTATGTGTTGACGAAAATTTCATCTGACAACTTTGATGGCGTACGCGGTAACGATGCTGACGGGCGCTGGGCATCGTATGTTAATTACTCCGCCGGTGGTGAACGATGCGCAATCTGTTGTTGTATCCTGCCGTTCAGCTCTCCGTATCTGGCATCAGACTCACCTTATGAAACTACTGTGTCACTTCTGTCATGTTCAGCTTTGAACGTCGACTCTGACACACGTTTCCGTGCATCGTTGCAGAATGAGCAACCTGTTCCTGAGACGGGCCATTGCCTCGCTCGCAGTGTTATGCCTGATAACTGCGTCGCTCGGCTCATACGTGAGGGTTACTGATCAGGCATCGATGCCTTCGTGTCGGCGATGACCCGCTTATGGTGCCGCTGTTATTCTGACCCGTCGTGCGCTGGTCACAACATGTAACGGTGGCAGGTATTCCATTGTCTTCATGACGTACGGCTGTATGCGGTTATCTCGTATCTTCTGTTACATCCTGGCTAAATGATGTTTGACAATTATTTCATGATCATCTTCATCGCGTGTTGCTATGGGCCGAAGCATTAACAACAGATTAGCGTGTTCAAGACACCGACACTGAAGTCAGCGCGGGGCGTCACGAAGACACTGGTTGAAGATGAACACTGCACAACCATCCAGCTAATACGCTACAAATGGCTCCCTCGTTGAGAGCTCTTTGATATGTTTTATAATCATAAACCATTCTCGGATTGCTAACGGGCGCGAATAGTGAGATGCCAGGCAGATCGAACGGATCCCACGCATCTGTGCC